>Ga0105239_10000084_pt1 | contig 130978 bp, 107 predicted proteins | sample KBSC44metaG_FD_92761 | JGI IMG/M metagenome (GOLD analysis project Ga0105239, IMG submission 92761) | Corn rhizosphere microbial communities from Kellogg Biological Station, Michigan, USA - KBS C4-4 metaG | ecosystem: Host-associated > Plants > Roots > Rhizosphere > Soil | place: Michigan... | reverse complement strand
ATCTTCGAAGGCCATAATGATCTCGCAAAGGACCTCAAGATCAACTACCACGCCGGGGTCATCTATTATGACCGGCTCTATGCCAACAACACCATGTCCACCAACGGGCTGAATGTGACCAACAAGTTCAGCATGAATTTCGCCTCCAATCCAGCCACTACCCAGGACGGAAGCGAGATCCTCACCCAGTCGGTCTTCGGCCAGGCCTCGATCGGCTGGCGGGATGCCATCTTCCTGGACGGTAGTTTCAGAAATGACTGGGCTTCCCCCCTGCCAAAACCCTATACGTTCAGTTATCCGTCGGTAGGGCTGTCCGTCCTCCTGTCCGAACTCATGACCCTGCCGAAATCCATGTCCTTCCTGAAGGTCAACGGCAACTTTGCAAGAGTGGGTAACGGCGGTATCCCCTACGTCACCCAAGCCACTTATCAATATGACCAGGGCGCCGGTAACGGTAGCATCCAGCGGAGCCCAACCTATCCGCTCCCCAATCTGAAACCCGAACAGGTAACCAGCTACGAGTTCGGCCTCGATGCCCGTTTTGTGAACGATCGCATCGGCTTTACCGCCACATACTATCATGCTAACTCCAAAAACCAGCTGGTGCCGATTCCTTTGCCCGTCGCAACCGGCTACTCCACCCAGTACATCAACGCGGGGAACTTCGAGAACCACGGCCTGGAGATCACCGTCAACGGCTCACCCGTCAAGACCAAAGATTTCACCTGGGATATTCAGATCAACTTCTCTCTTAACCGCAACAAGATCATCGAGCTGACCCCCGAATTGAAACAGTTCTATCTCGGTGGTGCAGACGCCCGCTCCGGCCAACCCGAAGTCGCAAAAGGCGGCGCCTTCGGCGACCTCTACGGCTATGTCTGGGCAACGAATGCCAAAGGCCAGCGCGTGGTAAATGCCGACGGTACTCCGCTGGCAACCAACAAAGTCACCGGAGCCGACCTAAGCTATCTCGGCAATGGCAACGCCCGCGAGATCCTTGGCATGACCAATACTTTCCAGTACAAACGCTTCAACCTGAGCTTCCTCATCGACGGCCGCATCGGCGGCATCCTCCTCTCCGGCACCGAAATGAACCTTTCCTTCAGCGGCGTCACAAAAAATACCCTCCCCTTCCGGGAAGGCGGTCTGAACCTGCATGGTGTTGACGTCAACGGCGCCCCGGTCGACAAAGCGATCACTGCCCAGCAGTTCTGGTCGGCGGCTACACAGCAACGGTATGGAGCAGGCCAGTTCTTTACCTACAGTGCAACCAATATCCGGATGAGGGAACTTTCCCTGGGTTACGACATCCCCGTGAAAAACACGACCATCATCAAATCCCTGCGCTTCTCCGCAGTAGCCCGCAACCTGTTCTGGATCGTCCGCGGCAAGTCGGTCCTCGACATTCCCGGCATCGGCAAACGGACCATGTGGATGGACCCGGATATGTCGAATGGCAACGGCCTCTTCCAGGGCGTAGAATATGGTGCAATGCCTTCTACCCGGACCCTCGGTTTCAACCTGAAGGCTAATTTCTAAACAACTGCAAAGCGAAAAATGATAACATTTATGAAAAGAAAAAATAAGATATACCTCCTTCCGCTGCTGGGTCTGTTGGTATTCGGCCAGTCCTGTACAAAGAGCTACAAGGACGTGAACACCAACAAGAACGCCGTCGCAACGATCGGTCCGTCCACGTTGCCGTTCCTGTTCACCCACGCGGAAGACGTCGCCACCGTCAATGCGAATAACTACCAGGTCGCGCAGAATCTCTTCGCTGACCAGTATTGCCAGTATTTCGCGTGCGAGGCGACCTACTTCGGCTCCGACCGCCTCGTGATCAATCAGAATTGGGTAGGCGCCAACTTCAATCCGTATTACACGGACGTTTTACCCCAGCTGCAGACCATCTTCGCCAACTCCGATTCGGCCTCGGCCCAACACGCCATGGCCGAAGTGGTCTGGGTGCTCACTTTTATGAAGGCCACCGACTATTGGGGCCCCATTCCCTATTTTTCGGCAGGCTCCATTGCTACTTCGATCCCTTACGATGCCCAGGACAAGATCTACGCCGACTTCTTCCATCGTCTCGACGGAGCCATCGCGGTCCTGAACACGCACAAAGGTGAAAATGCCTTTGGCAGCTACGATATCATCTACGGCGGCGACGTCAATAAATGGATCAAATTTGCCAACAGCCTTCGCCTCCGTCTCGCCCTGCGCGTTTCGAAAGCAGATCCGGCAACCGCCCAGAAGGAGGCCGAAGCCTCCGTAGCCGACGGGGTAATGACCGCCAGCCCCGCGGATGACGCCTTCGTCGCCCGTTCCTCTACAGGAGGCGACGTCAATGGTCTTTCCATCATGTCCGATTGGAATGAATTCCGCATGAGCGCCACCATGGCCTCCGTTCTGAAGGGTTACCAGGATCCCCGGATCGCGCAATACTTCCTGCCGACCGTCAACAGCGGAGATCCCACTCCCGGTAAATTCGCAAACTATGCGGGCCTCCGCAACGGTCTCACCGTAGCCGACCAGACCCAGCCACTGAATCTCGCAGCCGCTAATTCCCACCAGGGTGCCCGCTGGTCCTCCACCAGCGTAACGGTCGGCGGCACGATCGTCGGTCTGGCCTCGTACACCAACACTCCGCAACATGTCATGGAAACGGCCGAATCCTACTTCCTTCGCGCAGAAGGCGCCCTCCTGGGATGGAACATGGGCGGCACCGCTCAATCCCTGTACGAATCCGGCATCAGAAACTCCATGGCGCAATGGGGGATCACCGGAGCCGCCGTCGATGCCTATGTCGCCAGCGCCAACACCCCCGTTGCCCCCGGCGACTTCCTGAACTCCCCCGCCGTATCCAATGTTCCTATCGCCTGGAGCTCCGATCCGGCCGTGCAACTGCAACAGATCATGACACAAAAATGGCTGGCCCTCTATCCGGACGGCTTGGAAGCCTGGGCCGACTGGCGCCGCAGCCATGTCATGAAACTCTATCCGGCCGCCCACTCGGATAACACCCTGATCCCGGATCCCAGCGTAAAATGGCTCCGCCGCATCCCGTTCCTGCTCACCGAACGCCAGAACAACCCCGATGGGGTCAAGACCGGCGAGGCAGCACTCGGCGGTCCCGACAACGAGATCACCCCGCTCTGGTGGGATAAGAATCCATAAAAAAACCTACCTTAAAGCTCCCGTCCCCACAAGGATGGGAGCTTTTTATTTTCAATTCCCCCCAATGCGCCACCTCCCCCTTCTGCTGATCCTCCTCCTGGCCGCCTGTACCACGAAACAGGACACCCACCTCTTTACCCAACTCGACAAGACATCCACCGGCATCGACTTCCAAAACACCCTCTACGACGGCGAAGCCCTCAATGTCATCAACTACATCTATTTTTATAATGGTGGCGGCGTCGCCATCGGCGACATCAACAACGACGGGCTGCCCGATATCCTCTTCACCGGCAACATGGTGCACAACAGGCTCTTCCTCAACAAAGGCAACTTCCAATTCGAAGACATCACCGAAAAGTCCGGCATCGCCACACCCGCCTTCGAAGGCTGGGCCACCGGCGCCACCATGGCCGACGTCAACGGCGACGGCAAAATGGACATCTACATCTGCCGCTCCGCCGATGGCAACCCCGCCCGCCGCAAAAACCTCCTCTTCATCAACAACGGCCCGGACGCCGGCGCCGATCCGCACAGTGCCCCCAGCTTCACCGAAAAAGCCGCGGAATACGGCCTCGCCGACGAAGGTTTCTCCACCCAGGCGGCCTTCTTCGATTACGACAAGGACGGCGATCTCGACCTCTTTCTCATCAACCACTCCCTCCACCAATACACCACCGGCGCCGTCGATAACCCCGGCTGGCGGAAGGAATCCCAACCCGCCTTCGAATGCAAACTCTACCGCAACGACTGGAATGACTCGCTCCACCACCCCGTCTACACCGACGTCTCCACCCAGGCAGGCATCCACTCCGATGTCCTCACCTTCGGCCTGGGCCTCGCCATCTCCGACCTCAACAACGACGGCTGGCCCGATGTCTACGTTTCAAACGACTTCAACGAACCCGATTACCTCTTCATCAACAACGGCCCGTCTCCCACCGCCACACCGGGCAGCCGTGGCCCCGTCACCTTCACCGAGCGCCTCGGCCAATGCATGGACCAGACCTCCCTCTACTCCATGGGCAACGATGCCGCCGATTTCAACAACGACGGCCTCGTCGATCTCATGACGCTCGACATGCTCCCCGAAGACAACCACACCCAGAAAATGCACAGCGGGGCGGAGAACTTCAACAAATTCCAGGCGCTGTTCCACCGCGGCTTCTACTACCAGTATAGCCGGAACATGCTCCAAAAGAACAACGGCGACGGCACCTTCAGCGAGATCGGCCAGCTCGCCGGGATCTCCAATACCAACTGGTCCTGGTCGGCCCTCTTCTCCGATTTCGACAACGACGGCAACAAAGACCTCCTCGTCACAAACGGCTACGTCCGCGACTATACCGACATGGACTTCCTCCGATACTCCGCCGACAACGCCATGCACGCCAACACCGGTGACAAGGAAGCCGCCATAAAAGACGCCATCAGCAAAATGCCGCAAAGTCCCGACAAAAGCTACCTCTACCACAACAATGGAAACAATACTTTCACCCGCATAAACAACGAATGGGGCCTCACCCGGCAAACCGTCTCCGCCGGCGCCGCCTACGTCGATCTAAACAACGACGGCGCCCTCGATCTCGTCATCAACAACACCAATGAATACGCCGGTATCTATCGCAACAATGCCCGAAACAACCCCAACAACCATTATCTCAAAGTTCAGCTGAAAGGCAACCCCAGGAACAGCACCGGCATCGGCTCCAAGATCAAGCTCTTCTGCAAGGACACCGTCTACTACCAGGAAGCCTTCCCCGTCCGCGGCTTCCAATCCTCCGTCGATCCCGTCCTCAACTTCGGCATCGGCGCCCATCAAACCATCGATTCGATCCTCGTCATCTGGCCCGACGATCACTACGAAATAATAAAGGCCCAAACGCCTGATACCACCCTCCGGCTCAAACAGGAATCGGCCACCCAGCTCTGGCAATACGCCTCCCCCGCCAAACCCTTCCTCACCGCAGTGAATACCCCAACGCCGGTCCACACCGAGAATAGCTTCAACGACTTTGACCAGCAACCGCTGCTGATCAATTACCTCTCCCGCCGCGGCCCCGTCATGGCTAAAGCCGCTGATCTCATCTTCATCGGCGGTGCCGTCGGTCACCCCGGCCAGCTGTTTCGCCAAACCGCCACCGGCGCCCTCATCCGCCAACCCTTCCCCACCAGCGACTCGCTGCAGGACGACGGCGCGGCCCTCTTCTTCGACGTGAACGGTGACGGCCATCCGGACCTCTTAATAACGGCCGGCGGTTACGAACTCCCCGCCGATGCCCAACCCCGCCTTTATCTAAACGATGGCAAAGACCACTTCAAAAAAGCGAATACCACCCTCCCCCCCATCAATTCCTCCTGTATAAAAGCCGCTGATATCGACGGCGACGGCGACGGTGACCTCTTCGTCGGCGGTGGCCCGCTACCAAACCAATACCCCCGCACCTCCCCAAGCCACCTGTTCCTCAACGACGGCAAAGGGAATTTCACTGCCACCGACCTATCCCTCGACGGACTGATCACCTCCGCGATCTTCCTCGATGTAAACAACGATCACCAACCCGACCTCATCGTCGCGGGCGAATGGATGCCGGTAAAAGTATATCTCAACAACCACGGCCACTTCACCGACGCCTCCGACAAATACATAAGATTCCCCTCCACCGGCTGGTGGAACACCCTCGACACCGCCGACCTCAACGGCGACGGCCGCCCCGACCTCATCGTCGGCAACCAGGGCCTCAACAACCAGTTCACCGCCAGTGCCCAACACCCCCTGTCCCTCTACTACAAAGACTTTAACCATAACAACACCATCGACCCCATCTTCTGCTACTACATCGGCGACACCAGCTACCCCGCCATCTCCCGCGATGACCTCACCGGCAAGATCCCGGCGCTCAAAAAGAGATTTCTCGAATACCACAGCTACGCCGACGCCACGATAAATGACCTCTTCGCCGCAGACGAGCTGAAAGACGCGGGACAACGCAAGGCTGAAACCCTCGCCACAAGCTGGCTCGAGAACAAAGGCGAGGCAGGTTTCGTACTCCATCCCCTGCCGCAGGAAGCCCAATACGGACCGGTATATGCCATTGCCGCCACCGACATCAACGGCGACGGCCACCCCGACCTCCTGCTGGCCGGCGGCAACCAATGGACCCGCATCCGCTTCGGCCGCTACCGCGCCAATCACGGGGTCCTGCTCCTAAACGATGGAAAAGGCAACTTCACCTATATCCCCCAATCCCGCAGTGGCCTCCAGCTCCGCGACGATGTCCGCGGCGTCCTCCCCCTCGCAAACAAACAGGTTCTCTTCGGGGTCAACGACGGCCCCGCAAAACTCTACCGCTATGAGTAAACTCAGTCTCTCTATCCTCCTCTTGTCCATCTCCCTCACCACCGCTGCCCAACAGGTCGCGACCATAAAAGAATATTCCCAAACCTTCCCAACCTACGGCTTCTCCGACCCCAGCCCCTTGCCGCTGCTAAACGCCGTCTACCCGTATTTCCGCTACGACGGCTTCACCGACAAGCCCGTCGCCAAACAATGGAAGATCGTCGAACTGGAAAACCAATACATTCGCGTCCTCATCCTCCCCGAGATCGGCGGAAAGATCTGGACCGCCATCGAACGCTCCACCGGCAAACCCTTTCTCTACTATAACCATACCGTCAAATTCCGCGACGTCGCCATGCGCGGCCCCTGGACCAGCGGCGGCCTCGAATCCAACTTCGGCATCATCGGCCATACCCCCAACTGCGCAACACCCGTCGATTATACCACCCGCAGCAATCCCGACGGCAGCGTCAGCTGCATCGTTGGCACCCTCGACCTCCTCTCCCGCAGCTACTGGCGTATGGAGATCCGCCTGCCAAAAGATCAGGCGCTCTTTACCACCCGCGCGTACTGGTACAACACCACGCCGCTCGAGCAACCCTATTATCATTGGATGAACGCCGGCCTCAAAGCCGGCAACGACCTCGAATTCATCTACCCCGGCAACCGCTACCTCGGTCACGATGGCGAATACGCCGACTGGCCCGTCAACAAGACGAATGGCAAGCTCATCTCCTGGTATAAGAACAACGACTTCGGCGGCTATAAATCCTATCACGTCTTCGGAAAGTACACCGACTTCAGCGGCGCCTACTGGCACGACGAGGATTATGGGATGGTCCGCTATGCGACCCACGATGAAAAAGCCGGGAAGAAATTATGGATCTGGGGCCTTTCCCCCCAGGGCATGATCTGGGAACGCCTCCTCACCGATACCGACGGCCAATACATCGAACTGCAATCCGGTCGTCTCTTCAACCAGAACACGGCCAACAGTACCACTACCCCCTTCAAACACCGCGGCTTCATGCCCTACGGCAGCGACAGCTGGGAGGAAGCATGGTACCCGGTCCTTGGCACAAAAGGTTTCAGGACCGCCAACACCGACGGCGCCCTCAATATCCAACAAGAGAACGGCTGGCTCAGGATCCACTTCTCCCCCACCCGCAGCTTCGCCGACACCCTCACCATCACGCTCGACGGGAAACCCGTCTATTCACATTTGGTCCGGTTCCAAACCCTCCACCCCTTTATCGACAGCCTCAAAGCTGACTCCGGCCACGCCATCGCCTCCCTCATCAACTCCCACCTGCTATACGACTCCGATCCCAACGCCGGCAACCTCACTCGCCCCGTTGACGCCCCCAAAAACTTCGACTGGAACACCGCCTATGGCAACTACATAAAAGGCATCGAAGCCATCGACCAAAAGAACTACGCCGCCGCTGAAACCACCCTCACCACCGCCCTCGAAAAAGACCCCAATTTCACCCCCGCCCTCACCGCCTTCGCCAACCTGCTCTATCGCAACATGCGCTACCTCGAAGCGCTAATGGCCGCCACCCACGCCCTCGCCATCAATACCGAAGACGGTCCCGCCAACCTCATCTATGGCCTCGCCAACGAAGCGCTCGGCCACACGATCGACGCCCGCGACGGCTTCGATATCGCCACCCTCGACCCCGCCACCCGCAGCGCCGCCTATACCTGTCTCGCCCGCCTCAGCCTCAGGGAAAAGGACCTTACCCGCGCAACAAGCAATGCAGAAAAAGCATGGCTTGCCAACCCCCTCAACATGGAAGCCCTCCAGATCAAAGCCGTCTGCACCCGGCCCAATAACCAACCCATCCTCGCCCTCATCGACAGCCTCGACCCGCTCAACCACTTCGCCCGCTTCGAACGCTATCTCGCTACCCTCAACGAATCCGCAAAGCATGCCTTCGTCGACGGTATCCGCAACGAACTCCCCGACCAAACCTTTCTCGAACTCGCCATCTGGTATGACAACAACGGCCTTTCCCCGGACGCCCTCAAAGTCCTCCAGTTGGCGCCCAAAACCGCCGAGATCAACCTCTGGCTCGCCCATCTCAACAAAAAGCCCCTCGACTGGCCATCCATCGACCCCACCCGCGCCTTCCCCTTCCGCTCCGAAACCGGCGCCCTCCTCGAAGAGGATATAAAAACCGATAACCACTGGTTCCTCAAATACCAGCTCGCCCTCATCTATCACGACAGAAACCGCCTCGCCGAAGCAAAGCAGCTGCTGAACACCTGCGCCGACACCCCCGACTACGCCCCCTTCTACGCTTTCCGCGCCCATCTCCCCGGCGTCGACACGTTAAAAGACCTCCAAAAAGCCCGATCTCTCGACGCCGGCTGGCGCTATCAAAAATTACTAACGGAAGAATATATCCGCAAAGAAAACTACCCCGCGGCTCTCGCCATCATCGAACCCTTCTACCAATCCCATCCCGACCACAACACCATGGGCATCCTCTACGCAAAAACCCTCCTCGGCAACAACCTGCTTCAAAAGGCGGACAAATTGCTCGCCCGGTTACAGGTCCTTCCAGCCGAAGGCGCTACCTCAGCACGGGAAATTTACCGGGAAGTAAAACTCCGCGAAGCCCGCGAAGAAATAAAGAAGAAAAACTACAAGAAAGCAAAATCCCTTATCGCCGAAGCAAAGGAATATCCCGAACACCTCGGCTCCGGCGCACCCTACCCCGCCGATCAGGACACCCGCCGCGAAGACGAGCTCTTAAAAAGTATGCAACAATGACCTACCGAACCACCACCTGGCCCCCCTTCATCACAAAATGAACATTCATAATAGCATGAATATTCATATCCAGGTCCCCATCCACCGCAAGGATATCCGCAAAAGCCCCCCGCTTCAAAACCCCAATCTCTCCGACCCAGTTCAGCTGTTTGCTCGCATTCAACGTCGCAAACTGCAACGCCTTCACGACCGGCACTCCCGACTCCACATACCCAATGACGGTATGTTTCGACAGATACGCAAAAGGTAACTTGACCTCCACATAATCATCCGATCCCGACGCCACCGTTACCCCCGCCCGTAAAGCCGCCCGCAACCGCAGTCCCAGGTACCGCCGGAAACCCATGACCCTCGCCGGCGCGTTCTTATCGTCGGGGTTCGCCAGCTGCGCATACTTCGTAAAAATGAGGCTATCCCCGTCCGTCGGCACAAAAATGGTCCCCTTCCTCGCCATCAGCTGAAAGGTGGTGTCATCCACGCTGTACCCGTGCTCGATCCCATCCACGCCCCCGATCACGGCATTGTACACCGCCCGGTTGTCCGTTGCATGTGCCGTGACCCGGATCCCATACCGGTGTGCCTCCCCGACAATGGCCTTGATCTCGTCCACACTCAACATCGTATTGTTCGGGGTATTGTTGGAATAGATCTTGATCACATCGGCGCCCTGCGTGATATTCTCCCGCACCGCCTGCACGGCGTCATCCGGACCTTTGACCACCCGGTACTCGTCGGCCACAAGGTCCTGGTGTTTGTAGATGACCCCGGGCAACTGCCCGCCGGCCGATGACAATCCCCGGCCCGCACATCGCATCCTCGGCCCGGGGACCAACCCCTCCTTGATCGCCCGGCGCAACGCCATATCCGCATATTGCCCCGAATTCCCAAGGTCCTGCACCGCCGTAATGCCCGCCTCCAGATAGGCCTTCGCCCGCGCGGCGCCATAAATGGCCCGATAGGCATCGCCCTCCGTCGTCAGCTCCTTGACCATATCCATCGATTCCACGGTATTCCCCGGGTGCAGCTCCTCCCGGTAGAGTAAGTGCGTATGACAGTCGATAAGCCCCGGCAACACGGCATAGGCCGAAAGATCCACCTCCTGCCTGCCCGTCCGGTCCGCCTCGCTGACCTCCCGCTCCGGCTTGACGGCCTCGATCTTCTGATCCTTTACAAGAATGACCATCCCGGTCTTGAACTCGCCGGTCTCGCTGTCAAAAAGTTTACCTGCCTTGATCAAATAGGAAGAAGCCCGCTCCTGCGCCGTTGTCGCACCCGACAGGAACAGCAAAAGGCCAAAAAGAAGATTTTTCATACCCGAATTTACAACGCAGCATCGATTCCCCCTAACTTGCAACCATGAGAAAGCTCCTCCTCGCCGCGAGCCTCACCCTGCAGCTCACGATGGCCCAAAACGTACACGCCCAAACCCCTTCCGCGCAACCAACCTCCGGCAACCCCGTCTTCCCCGGCTGGTACGCCGACCCCGAAGCCGCCATCTTCAACAACACCTACTGGGTCTACCCGACCTACTCCGATAAATACAACAAACAGGTCTTCTTCGACGCCTTCTCCTCCCCCGACCTCGTCCACTGGACCAAACACCCGCACATCCTCGACACCAACGCCATCCGCTGGGCCCACCGCGCGATGTGGGCACCCGCTATAATCAAAAAGGATGGGAAATACTATTTTTTCTTCGCCGCCAACGATATCCAGAATGACAGCACCATCGGCGGCATCGGCGTCGCCGTCGCAGACAAACCCGAAGGCCCTTACAAAGATTATCTGGGAAAACCGCTGATCGACAAATTCCATAATGGAGCCCAACCCATCGATATGGCGGTATTTAAGGACAAGGACGGCCAGTATTATATCATCTACGGGGGTTGGGGCCACTGCAACATCACCCGCCTCAATTCCGACTTCACCGGCTTCGAACCCTTCCCCGATGGCTCGACCTTCAAAGAGATCACGCCAAAAGGCTATGTCGAAGGTCCCTGGATGTTCAGCCGCAACGGAAAATATTATTTCATGTGGTCCGAAGGGGGTTGGACTGGCCCCGACTACTCCGTCGCCTACGCGATCGCCGACGCCCCCACAGGCCCGTTCCAACGCATCGGCAAGATCCTCCAGCAGGACACCGCCATCGGCACCGGCGCAGGCCACCACTCGGTCATCCATATTCCCAACACCGACGACTACTACATCGTCTACCACCGCCATCCCCTCGGCGAGACCGACGGCAACCACCGCGTCACCTGCATCGATCACATGTATTTCGATGCCAATGGCCAAATTAAGCCCGTCAAAATAACAAAGACCGGCGTCACCGCACGGCCACTAATTTCGGGTCGCGAACGATGATCTCCGGCTTCCCCTTATACATCTCCACCTTCCCCGTCACCTGGATCGTCTTCCCATCGATCTCCCCCGCAATCCCCGTCGCCTCACCGCGCAGCACCACCGTCATTACCTGGTTCGGATACGCCGCACCCAAATTCACAAGCGTCAACCCCTCCAGCGCCTTATATCCATACACTTTCGCGGTCACCACCACGTTCTCCCCCACATGCGCCTGCGCATCGGCAATATCGATCTTCACCGCAGCAGCCGATCCGCTCGCCCCATTGGAACTCCCACCGGCCGAAGACGCCACCGCGGGCCCAGCCCCCGGGCCTACCACAACCCCATGCGCAAAAAGCCGGTTCAACACCCCCGCCAACCGGATCCCCGCCTGCTCCAACCGCCGCTCCACCGTCCCGATATGCTCTTCGTAATATTTATCATCGATCGCCCGGCTCTTCATCGCATCTACCTCCGCATATAATTTCTCCGTAATGGCATAGCTCTCCCACATCCATCGGATCATCGGGTCCTTCTGCCACTGGTTGATCTGCGCCGGCGTTGCATGATCCACGGTCGAAGCCAGCTGCTCATAACCCTGTCCCAGTCGATCAATCAGCTTGCTGTCCCAGACGGCATGCAGATTGGTACCGCTCCCATTGAAATTCAGCTGAACCGTATTACCCCCCTTATCCTCGGCCTTGCTCACATGCATCGGCTGATGCAGATCGCCTACAAAATGCACGATGAACTTCAACGCCTCCACCTTCTTCTCCCGCGGCGTCGCCGGATCGACCACTTCCTTCTCCAACTTCTCCAACGCACTGTACACATTCTCCTCGCTCATCCCCTCGACGCTTTTCTGAAACTCCGCAAAGCTCAACCCCATCGGCAGGTTCACATAATGCCACGGACCCGTCTGCCGGTATTCCGGCTTTCCCCGAATCTCATCCGCCCAGGTACTGACATCGGCAAGCGTCTCGCTACCCAACAACTCCTGCACCGCCGCCTTAGCCGCCGGCGTCAAATGCTTCTCGGCGATCTTCCCCACCGTCCGATGACCGGTAACACCCCAGGACAGTAAAAACAAGGCAATGACAACAAAACCGATTATCTTTTTCATAGTCGCAAAATACGATTATTCCCATTTAAACGCCTTCACGGCCCACACCCCGATCACCACCGTCCAAACCAGCAATCCCCCCACCTGCACCGGCAGCTGCCAGATATGAAAACCGTCAAACGCAATATCCCTCAACCCATCTACAAAAAAGCTCAACGGCAACACATTACAAAAATGCTGCAACCACGGCGGATAGCTCTCGATCGGAAAAAACAATCCACAAAGCAGGATCTGCGGCAAGGTCAATGTATTGGCCACCGGGGTCACCGAATGCTCGTTCTGTACGACCCCGGAAATAATGAACCCGATGCCCATAAAAATGCCAAGTCCAAAAAGCGAGAATACCAGCATCTCGATCACCGTCGCCCACCCATGCACCAACGTAAAACCAAATGCAAAATATCCCAGCCCGATCATGATCAGGAATCCGATCACATGAAAGAAAAGCCGGCTCAGCATTTCCCCGCCAATGATCGACCGCTTCCGGACCGGCGTGGCCCGAAGCCGCTTCAACACAAAATTCTGCCGCAGGTTAAAAAGGAGAAAGGACGACCCGAACACTCCCGCCATCAACAACGAGAACCCAAGCTGCCCCGGCAACACAAAATCGATCGTCTTATGAAGATGCCCCGGTACCTGCACCATCGAAAGCACCCCGACCGAGGGATTCTTAGGAAATATCCGTCGATCCATCTCCCGAAGCGTCGCATCGATGACCGGTCGCAACAAACTCATCCCCCTCGAAGAAGAATCCGTTCCCATCAGCGTCACCCGGTAATGCGGTAAAAGCCCAAGCCCCCCGCCGCCGCCCATTCCTCCATCGGCAACGATATCCAGCTCCGTCCCGATCGTCCCTTGCTTCATCTCCGCAGCGATCTCCGCCGCCGTCAGCCCCTTCACGAGGCGAACCACCGATACCCCTTTCACCGTCGTATAAATAGGATTCGCCGTGTCACACCCCGGCGACACGGCGATCTTGATCGGGCCGCCCTTATCCCCTACCAGCGACCCGAAAATAATAATAAAGAAGATCGGAAAAGCGATCGAGAATACTACCGACGTCGGGCTCCGCAACGTCGCCAGCAAACTGTACTTCGATAATACAAGCGTCGCCTTTAACTGCCCCATCACATATTTCTTGGATCAGTCCTCGGTTTCATCAGGTACTCATGCGGCGCCACCGCCCCCATCAGGTTCTTTACAAAATAATCCCACCGCCGCCGCATCATATACGGCGCATACGGCCCGTAAGCATGCGGGCTGTTCGGGAACACAACAAGGTCATAGTCCTTATTGGCCTTCTCCAGCGCCTCGATCACCAGCAAAGTATTATAAGGCGGTACATTATTATCCATCAGGCCATGCGCCAGCATCAGCTTCCCCTTAAGATTCTTCGCATACAATTGGTTGGCCTGGGCCGTATAATTATCCGTTCCGTCCGGGTTTTTCACCAGCAACCCGTCATACCGCTCGCCCCAGTCGTCCTCGTAGTTTCGGTTGTCATGATTGCCCGACTCCGCGATACCCACCTTGAAGAAATCGGGATACCGGAACATCGCCCCCGCCGTCGCAAATCCGCCGCCGCTATGCCCCCAGATACCGACCTTTTCGAGATCCATATAAGAATATCTCCGCGCCAGCTCCCGGATACCCGCTATCTGGTCGGGTAGAGTATTCTCCGCCATATTGCCGTAGCTCATATCGTGATAGCTCTTCGACCGGGACGGATTGCTCGTTCCCTCTATCGCCACCACCACAAAGCCAAGCTCGGCCAGCGCCTGGTTATCGCCCCGCGAAGCCGCAAACCCCCAGTTGCCGCCGATGCTGCCGCCCTGCGGACCGGGGTAGATATAGTCGATGATCGGGTATTTCTTCGTGCTGTCTAGCTTACTCGGCGTAAAGAGCAGTCCATAGATATCCGTCTTCCCATCCGCCGCCTTCACGCTGAACAGCATCGGCGCTTTCCAGCCCGCCGCGACCAGCCGCGACACATCCGCCTTCTCCAGCGGAGCGACCAGCTTGCCCTCGGCATTGCGCAAAACCGCTACCGGCGGCATATCCGGCTTGGAATAGCTGTCGACAAAATATTCGCCGGAAGGCGACAGGGTTACCGTATGATTCCCGTCCTCCGGCGTCAAGGCCACCAGCTTTTTACCATCGAAGCCGATCTTATAAAAATGGTTGAAATAAGGGCAGCCCGGCTCCCGGCCCCCGGCCAGGAAATAGATCTCCCGCTTCTTCTCGTCGACCTTCACCAACCGCGTCACCACCCAGTCGCCCTGCGTGATTTGATTCTTCACCTTTCCGGTCCCTGCATCATATAGATAAAGGTGGCCCCAGTTATCCCGCTCCGAGTACCAGATGATCTCGTTGGTCTTGGCAAGGTAGCGCCAGTCGATCGTTCCGCGCCCCGATTCGAACTGCGTGGCCACATCCTCCTGGAACACCTCGCGCACCGAACCCGTCGCGGCATCCGCGATCCGGAACTTCTCGTGCTTGTGATCCCGCGACGTCGAGACAAAGGCCAGCTGCGCGTCGTCGGCCGTCCAGTCCACGTCGTCAAAGGTCCCGCTGCTGGCGATATCGTCGCTCAGCGTAGCGCGATGCGGGTCCGGCGGCACGTTCAGTAGGGTAACCGTCTTCGCGTCTACGTCGATGACCACCCGCTGGATCATCGGGATCACCGAGTCGCCCGGAAGGGGATATTTCCAGGCATGCAGCGTCGGCTTGCCCACATTCGTCGTCACCAGGTACATATCGCTCACATGTCGCTGATCGTCTTTAAAGGTCGCGATCTTCTTCCCATCGGGACTCCACCGGAGGATGGGGCCATCACCCGTCTTCCACCCGGCATTATCGGTTGCGTAGCCAAAATCTTTAACGCCGTCCGTCGTCAGTTGGATCTCCTGTCCCGTCGGCACATCCTTCACCCACAGGTTCCAGTCGCGGATAAAGGCCGCGCGCTTCCCGTCCGGCGAAAGCACTTCGTTGCCGCCCCCTCTGCCGCCGCGTCCCCGCCGCCCTTCGTTCAGCTGCGAAGCCTCGAAAGGTTTTCCAAGCGCCGCCGAAATCGCCTGCGCCAGCGCCGTCCGGTCGCCGTAGGTCGTCCGCCCCTTCTTCGCCGCATCCACCAGCACATACTCGCTCCCCCCCGGCGTCAGCGCGCGGTACCAGAACAAGGTCCCCGACAGCCAGTTCGGCTGAACCGAACCCCGATCGATCAACGGCTCGGTATTATAGGCCAGCATGCTCTCCGCATGCGCATATTCTTCGGCGGTAATAACCCGCGGGGATTGCGCCCCCGCAGCCAGAGCCATCGCCAGGCAGGCAGTCGTTAAAAAACTTTTATTCATACTACAAATTAAGGTTCCCGCAAGATAATGCTTAAATTCATTCCACCTATGTTCTACCACGAATACCCCCCACCGCCACCCCTCCAACCCTACATCCAATGCTTCTGGATGCTGGAACACGACTACCGCGAACCCTTCCACACCCATGAACACCTCTGGGCCGACACCCACACCGAGCTCATCTTCTCCACCGGCGAACCCTATTACCGCCACGAGGAAAACCTCAAAAACACGCTCCCCCAAAACTTCCTCCTCGGCCCCCAGACCAGACAGCTCCTCCTGTATTCCGACGGGATCACCGGCTTCATCGCCGCCCGTTTCCTTCCGGGAGGCTTCGCCGCCTTCTCGACTCAAAAAGCAACCGACCTCGTCAATAACATCCTCTCCCTGCCCGATTCCCTTAAGTCTCTCGCTAAAAACCTCCAAAACAAATCTCGCGATGAAAAACTCCAGCTCATCACCAACCACTTCGTAGGCCACGTCCCGAAACAGATCCCCCCCGAACACCAAAAGATACAAGCAATCGCTCAAGCCCTCCGATCCCAGCACGGCCGCCAAAAGATCGCCGCCCTCACCAAGGAATTCGAAATAAGTCCCCGCATGCTCGAACGCAACTTCCTCCAATACATCGGCCTGCCCGCGAAGCTCTTCGCCCGCATCCTCCGCTTCAACCACGCCAGGAACCTCATCGACCAAAACCCCGATATCGGCCTGGCCGCGCTTGCCTATGAGACCGGCTATACCGACCAGGCGCACTTCAGCAGGAATTTCCGCCAGCTCTTCGACCTCACCCCCGCCCAGTTTAAGGCCAAAATAAAGAAGTTCAAGACCGACAACGCCGGCCAGGACCACGATGTCGTTTTTGTACAAGACTAACACCAGAACCGGCCGTATCTTTGAAATAAAAAGAAATGATACAACAGCTCGCCACCGTCGGCGTCTACGTCGAAGACCAACCCGCCGCGGAAAGATTCTGGACCGAAAAGATCGGTTTCGAAGTGAAGAATAAAAAGGAAATGGGCAACGGCCTCTATTGGCTGGAAGTGGCGCCCCCGGGAGCCCAGACGGCCCTCGTCATTTTTCCCAAACGGCTCATGCCCAACTATGCGGAGCTAAAACCTTCGATCGTCTTCAACACCGCCGACATCGAAGCCACCTGCGCCACCCTGAAAGAACGCGGGGTCGCCTTCAAAGACGAACTAGCCAACCTCGGCTGGGGCAAATTCGCCTCTTTCCTCGACCCCGACGGTAATGAATTCGGACTAAGAGAATGGTAAGCAAAGCTATCGCGCCGCAAAACTCATATCCACCCGATTCTTATACGCCAGCGCAAAATGCTCGCCATTAAGATCCATCCGGTAAACATTCTCCTTCCCCATACCACGGCGCCCATTACAATACACCGTATCCCCCTTCAAAATGGGCTGCCAGCAGGCATACCCCTTCGGAGAGATCCGTACACTCTTCCCCTGCCCAAGGTCATGCACAAACACCGCGGTCGGCGGCTCCCCATTCTTGCCCTCCTCGCTAAGCCCAGCCCAATACACCAGCTTGTCCTCGCTCTTGTTCAATACAAAACAGGTCGAGCTCGAAAAAGCAAGACCCGTATCTATTTGTTCGAACGGAATGCTCTGCAACACCCGCCCGTTCAATCCATAGATATAGACGGCCGACATATTCTGAACGACGATCTTCTTCCCATCCGAGCTCCAGGTAGGCGACGAAAATCCCAACAGGCTGTCCATAGGCGCGGCCAGTTCCACGGGGTGCTGGTTATCCTTGTCGATATACTTGACACCCCAATTCTTTCCCATAAAGGCATTGTAGACAAGATAATTGCCGTCCGGCGACCACACCGGTCCGAAACAATTGTGACAGGCCGTGTCCAGGATCGTCACCTTCCCCGCTTCCAGGTCAAAAACGCCGATCCTGCGATCATGGTTCCTCCCGCCCACATCGGTATAGGCTATCTTCCGCCCATCCGGCGAGAGCCTCGGGTCGGTGCCGTTCACAAAAATGCGCGTAGGCTCCTTGCCGTACGCAACGGCATAAAGGCCCTTGTTGTTGACATAACAATAGTCGAATACTTTCTTTTTGTTGGGGATCAAACCACACGAAGTGCCAAGGCATAAGAGTCCCAGAATGTACAAGTGTCTCATAAGAACGGATTTATTTCTTAACAATATGTCTCAAGATCTTCCGGTGCATCTCATCGGGCCGGAAGGGTTTATGAAGATACCCGTTAAAGCCATGCTTCTGCAGGTCATCATACATATTCTCATACACCGCCGCCGTAAAGGCGATCGCCGGCACTTCCTTGTTCACATTCCTCACCTGCATCAGCAGCGCCTTTCCGTCCATCAGCGGCATCTCCAGGTCCACCAACAACAGATCATAGGCCTGTTGCTGAAAAAGATCCCAGGCGATCTGCCCATTCTCCGCCGTATTGATACTCGCGCCCCAGCTGTGTAAAAACTTCCGCGCAATTTTCATATTTACCGCATTGTCTTCTACAAGCAGGATGCGCACACCCGTTAATTTCTGAAGTCCCCGCAGCTTTTCCTTCGGAACGATCATCACTCGCTGTTCGAAAGGCAGCAGCACGTCGAAAAAGAACACGCTCCCCCTGCCCGGCTCGCTCTTCACCTGCAGCTCGCTGCCCATCTTCCGCACCAGCTCCCGGCAGATGCTGAGGCCAAGCCCCGAGCCGCCATATTTCCGCGTCGTTTCGGCGTCCGCCTGCGTGAAGCTTTCAAAGATCATCGCCAGCTTCTCCGGCGGAATACCGATACCGGTATCCTCTATGGATAGTCTGATCTCCGCACTGCTTTCGGTAACACCAATTATTTTCGACCGCAGCGTCACCGATCCCGACTCCGTGAACTTGACCGCGTTGGACAGCAGGTTCAGCAACACCTGCTTCAGTCGCATTTCGTCGCCGACCACCTTCTTTCCCTCGGGCAACGGATCGGCCAGGAGATACAGCGGGATATTCTTCGAATGGACCAGCGGAATGAACGCCTCGGCTGCCTTTGTCAGCGCCTGTTCGAGGTCGAACGCCTCCTGGACGAACACCAGTTTTCCCTCATCCAGCTTGCTGAAGTCCAGCACCGCATTCACCAGTTGAAGCATATGCTCCGACGAATCCTTCAGTACTTTGAAATGATCGCTCTCATGCAGTGATTCCTGTTCCTGTATCAGCAAATGCGTCGTACCGATGATCGCATTCAGCGGCGTCCGCAGCTCATGGCTCATATTGCTCATGAAGCGCGCCTTCGCCGCCGCCGCCTTCTCCGCCTTGTCTTTGGCCGACAACAGTTCGATCTCCACGAGCTTCAGCGCCGCGATATCCCGCTTGTTCCGCCGCTCCTTGAAGTCAAGCAACCGGAGCACGAAATAAAAGAAGATACACACCAGCAGAAAGGTCACCAGGATATTCAGCACGAAGTGCCGGTTACGCACAGCCTCGGACACCGGCTCCAGGGAGGACACCGTGGGCATCATCAGCACGATCCACGATAGGTTCAGCGTCGTCGCAAAGATGAACAAGGTGACTCCTATATCGTTCTTCCGCACACGCAGGAAATAGATCATCGCCATCACAAACGGGAACAAATACAGATAAGACCCCTGCGAAGACCCCTGGAAATAGCAAAGAAAGGTGGAATGGGCATTGACAAAAAGGATGCTCAGCATCTTGGGCACATCGATCATGCCTTTGATATTGAACCATATGAACCCAAACAGGATCAGGATGCCGGCGATCTCGATCACGGCGCTTTTCATCATCCCGTCGGCAATATCGAATAGGAAATTGAGGAGATTGCAGCCCATCGCAAGAACGATGAACGTGTTCAGCTGCCAGAACCGCCGTTTGTCGATCCGGGGCCTCGCCTCGTTCGCAGGTATTCCTGCAGGGTTTTCCATTGGATTCATAAATATATCTCAAAGCCGGCTCAAATGCAATACGCTCCACGTAACTCATTAGCCTTCAGTGCGTAATATTTCCAGCGGCGGCCGGGTCAATACTCCCCGGCTGTTGTACCATCCCACCGAAACCGTTAAGCCACAGACAAATACAAAGATCCCGCCCACTGCAATCCAATGCACCGAAAAACTGCTCTCCAGGGCCAGCTTCGCTAATATAAACGTCAATCCCAGGGCCAGTAGTATCCCGGTCGCAGCCGCCAAAGCCCCCAGGAAAAAGTACTCTAAAAGTTGGATGGTCCGCACCTGCCGCCGGCTGGCCCCAAGCGTCCGCAAAAGCACGCTCTCCTGTATCCGCTGAAATTTGCTGATCAGCACCGAAACGATCAATACGATCACTCCCGTCAGCAAGCTGAAGCCCGCCATGAACCGGATCACAAACCCGATCTTTTCCAGCACCTCGTTCAGCACGCTCAGCACCAGCCGCAGATCGATCACCGATACCGTAGGGAATCGCCGCACCATCGCCTGCTGAAAACGCGCCGATTGTTCCGGCGACCCAACCTGCGTGATCACCACATGGAATTGCGGCGCCTGTTCCAGCACGCCCGAAGGGAAAAGCACCTGGAAGCTCGGCTGCATCCGCCGCCAGTCCACCGACCGCAGGCTGCCCACGACCGTCGTCAGGGGCACACCCTGCACATCGAACACGATCGTATCGCCCATCCCGACGTGCAGGATCCGTCGCGCATAGTCTTCTTCGATGCTCACAAAGATCGTCTCGCTCGCATTCCGCACCGGTCTACCCAGCCTCCCGGCAACCAGCTTCTCCGTCGGGATCAGCGTGTCCCGGTATGTCACCCGCTCCTCCCGCCCAAAGATCCGCCGCTCCGGCGGCCCGTTCCTGCCGGCCGCGGTATCCCTCACCGTATCCGCCGCCGCCATCTCCGCCGTAACCCCCTTAACCGAACTATAGTGCACCGTCACAACCGGCACCGACCCCACCAACGGCAATCCCGCACTCCGCACCAGGCTGTCCACACCCGCCACCTGGCTGCGTTGGATATCGAACAGGATCATATTCCCCTGGCCACGCGATGCCGTTACCGTCACCCGGTCGATCAATAGCTGTTGCACAAAATAAAGCGTTCCGATAAAAGTCGTCCCAAGCCCGATCGTCACCACCAGGATCAACGTTTGATTATTGGGCCGGTAAAGATTTGCAAACGCCTGCCGCCACAGATAGCTCCATCGGGCGGGGAACAGTCGTCGCACGCAAAACATCAACAGCTTCGCCGCCCCCGCCAGGAACAAAAAAGATACCAGCAGCGCCGTGGTAAACGCGGTCGCTTTTCCCCAGCTCCGCATCCGCAGGAACGCAAAACCCGTTATGAACACAAAGATGAGGACATACACCCCCCATCGCAACCCATCCCATCGGCGCCCCATCCCCTCGACCGACGATCGCAACGTATACATCGGCGAGATCCGGCGGATCGACAGCAAGGGGAGCAACGCAAACAGCAACGAGATCACCAGCCCCACGATCACTCCCTCGCCGACCGCCGGCCACGAAATATGAAAGCTGGTTTCCATCGGCAGGATATCTTTCAATATGGCCGGTAACACCTGCTGGATCGCCACCCCAAGCACCGCCCCCGCGACACTCCCGATCAAGCCGATCCCCACTACCTGGATCAGGTAAACGAAAAAGGCGGGCCAGGCTTTGAGCCCGAGGCAACGCAGCACCGCCACGTCCATGATCTTTTCCCTGACATAGATATTCACGCTGCTGCCCACGCCCACACAACCCAGCAACAACGCGATAAAGCTGATAAGGGTCAGGAACTGCGTGAGGTCCCCAAAACCGCGGTTCATTTGGCGCTTGCGCGAATCCACCGTCTCGTAACGCTGTTCCGCTTTTTCCAGCTGGGGCCCCATTGTCGCCAACAGGGACCGGATATCGGCCTTCGGGTATTGAAAATAGTAGCGGTATTCCATCCGGCTGCCCAGCCGCGCCAGTCCCGCAGGGTCCAGGTAACGCAGCGGGATATACACCGGCGGCGCTACCGTCATCGAGATCTCGTTGCGACCCGGCGCCTGGTCAAGGCTTCCCGCGATCGTAAAGACAAGGTTGCCGATGCGCACGCTGTCGCCTGCATGGGCGCCAAACTGCAGCATCAAGGTCTTGTCGACAAGCGCCTCCTGCCCTTCGCGAAAGCTCATCCCCGCCGGCGCGGGCGTGGTGCCCAGCACGCCGTAGAAAGGATAGTCCCCGCTGATCGCCCGCACCTGTACCAGCCGGCTCTGGCCGCTCTTCTCGAACAGGATCATCGAAGCAAAGCTCCGCTCTTCCGAATGCCTCTCCGGCGCCGACTGCACGATCTCCCGCACCTTCGGCGCCATCGGCCGCGGCCCGCTCAATACCAGGTCCGCGCCCACCAGCATCTTCGCCTGGTCGTCGATGGCTAACCGCAGATTATGTCCGAAAGAAAGCGTCGACACCAACGCCGCGATCCCCAACACGATCGAAGAAATGAACAACAGCAGCCGGCCCCGGTTCTTCCGGCTATCGCGCCAGGCCATCCGAAGATACCAGCCCAACGCCGGCCGTCTCCCCAAGCCAGTACCCCCGTCCTCGCCGGGGCCGGCATCATCAATGATACTAAGGTTTCTCATCGGCGATGACACGGCCTCCTGCGAGCCGGATAATGCGTTGCGTACGAGCCGCCAACTCCGTATTATGCGTCACAAGGATCAGCGTCGTCCCCGCCTGCCGGTTCAATTCGAAAAGCAGCCCCGTGATCTTCTCGCTCGTCTCCGCATCCAGGTTCCCCGTCGGCTCATCGGCAAAAAGGATCCGTGGCTGATTGGCAAACGCCCGCGCCAACGACACCCGCTGCTGCTCGCCTCCCGATAGTTGAACGGGATAATGATGCAGGCGGTCGCTCAACCCGACCTGCTCCAGTAACCCCTTCGCCCGGGTGCGCACATGACGCTCCCCTCGCAGCTCCATGGGAACCATTACGTTCTCCAATGCGGTCAGCGTGGGCAAGAGTTGAAAATTCTGGAAAATGAACCCGACATAACGGTTACGTATTTCCGCCCGGGCGTCCTCATCGAGCTCGCCAAGCGGGATATTGTTGAGCTCCACCGATCCCGCGCTGCTCCGGTCGAGCCCCGCACTGAGACCCAGCAGCGTCGTCTTCCCGCTGCCCGAAGGGCCCACAATAGCCAGCGTCGATCTCGCCTCGACGGCAAAGCTCACATCGCTCAATACATGCAGCGTTTTACCGGCAAGCGAATAGGTCTTGCTGACATTGTTTAATTTTAGGATAGTTTCCACAAGGAAAATTTACAACTATATCGGGGAAATGTTGTTCTCCCGGATGCAAACACCATGAAAATGTCGACCAAGCTTACGTCTGCCGCGACGATCATAATGCTCCTGGCCCTGGTTTCCGCCTTCCAGCCTCGGCCCCGTAAACATCTCATCTTCTTCGGCGACAGCCTCGCCGCCGGCTATGGCGTTGCCCCCGGCCAGTCCTTCCCCGCCGTCATCCAACACCGCATCGACTCCCTCCACCTCCCCTGGCAGGTCGCCAACGCCGGCGTCAGCGGCGAAACCTCCGCCGACGGCCGCAGCCGCATCGACTGGGTCCTGCGCACCCCCGCAGACATCTTCGTCCTCGAGCTCGGCGCCAACGACGGCCTCCGGGGCATTCCCGTCGCCGGCACCACCGCCAATCTCCAGGCCATCATCGACGCCGTCAAATCCAAATATCCCACGGCAAAGATCATCCTCGCCGGCATGCAAATGCCCCCATCCATGGGGGCCACCTACACCAACGCTTTCCGCAACATCTTCCCCTCCCTCGCCGCCCGGAACAAATGCGCCCTCATCCCCTTCCTCCTCCAAAACGTCGGCGGCATCCCCCGCCTCAACCAACCCGACGGCATCCACCCCAACCCCGCCGGCCACCGCATCGTCGCCGACAACGTCTGGAAAATCCTCAAACCGCTGCTCTAATCCAACGAAGGCCACCCTCATCAAAGCTACCGCCCCCGCTGGATCGTGATATTCCTAAACTCCACCGGCCCATGATCTCCCTGCAGGTAGATAGGCCCCGGCTCCCCCTCCTTACTATCCAACGCCCCACCCGTGATCCCCGGTATCTCCTGCCGGCAGATCACCTGCTTCCCATTAAACACCACCGTCACCGTCCGCCCTACCAGCTCGACATCATAACTCTGCCACTCCCCGGCCGGCTTCCCCATCTTCCCATTCGGCGACAGGAATCCGTAAATAGCCCCGATCTCGTTATTCGGCGGCTCCGTCCCACCCTCATCCTCGATCTGCAACTCATACCGCCCCCGCAGGTATACCCCACTGTTACTATGCGCCGGATACCGGAACTCGATATGCAACTTGAAATCCCCGAATGTAGCATCCGTCATAATATTCGATCCGCTATGCGGACTCCGCAGGATCCCGTCCTGTGCCACCCACTGATTGGTCGTGCCCATCGCATGCCAGCCCTTCAGGGAAGCCCCATCGAACAACTTCTCCACAGGTCCCCAAACCGGCTCCCCCGAACGCTGCAACAAAGGAGCCCGATGCCCCACCCAGGTATACTGCTTTCCATCCGGCGCCACCATCGTGCCCGTCAGGCTATCTCCCTGCAACCGGCCCTCGACCGACAGGTCCCGGTCTTCCCGCTCCCACTGCGGCGGAATGGAAAAGCTAAATGAAGAACCATTATAACTGATCTTCGAGATCGGCCTCGCACTCCCCCCACTGCCGACAAACCTTCCTACCATCGTCCTTAGCCCCGAAGCCTGCATCTCCAGCCAGGATGGCACATCCCGGTTCGGCAGATGAAGGGTAAGGTCCCAGCGTCCCATAAACGCAACAACCGTATCCGGCGCAAAGGCCCGCGCAGCGGGCGCACCCGAAACAGGTGCACAACGCCCCGGCAAAAATGAAAACGGCAGCAAAAGCAAGACAAATAATCTTTTCATAATAAGTTGTAAAAACGAAATTTACACCAAATTCTTCATTTTTGCCGCCAGCCTATATTGACAAAAAATCGATCGCCACTCACCTCCCCATGTCGGAAGCCATCCCCCTCATGGAATCCATGTTTCACGATCTGGCCACCGGTCAGATCCTCCAACCCCTGCGCACCCTCATGTGGCTCCCCGACAAAAAAGGCCTCCTCGGCATGATGCCCGCTTATGCCAAGACGCCTGAAGCCCAACGCACCGCAGACAAAGCCACCGAAACCAATGCCGGCATCATCGGTATCAAACTCATCACCATCTTTCACGGCAACGCCGACACCACTCACCCCTCCCACCAGGGCGTCATCATCCTCTTCAACGGCGACAACGGCGCCCCGCTCATGCTCTTCGACGCCGAAGAGATCACCGCGATCCGCACCGCCGCCGCCAGCGCCGTCGCCACCAACCTCCTCGCCACAAAGGAAGCCTCCACCCTCGCCATCCTCGGAACCGGCGAACAGGCAGCAAGACATCTCGAATCGATCCCCCTCGTCCGCTCCATAAAGCACATCCGCCTCTGGGGCCGCAACAAACGCAAAGCCGAACAACTCGTAGAAAAAGTCAATATCGAAAAAAAGCAAATAAAAATAACCGACACCCCTCAACAAGCCGCCGAAGGCGCCGATATCATCTGCACCGTCACCGCAGCCACCCAACCCATACTGCAAGGGAAATGGATCAGCCCGGGCGCGCATCTAAATGTCGTCGGCTCCTGCACCCCCAACGCCCGCGAAGTCGACACCGAAACCGTTGCCAAAGCAAAGCTCTTCACTGACAAGTACGAATCCCTCTTCAATGAAGCCGGCGATTTCCTCATCCCCAAAAAAGAAGGCCGCATAACCGAAAACACCGTCCAGGCAGAATTGGGCGAGGTCATTGCAAAAACCAAACCCGGGCGCCAGAGCCCCACGGATATCACCCTCTTCAATCCCTCGGTATTGCCGCCGAAGACCTCTACTCCGCATATCACATCTATAAGAAACTTCTCTAATATAGCCAGCCGCCGCAAACGTTTCTGCCTCAAACGCCCCGTCCCCAAGCAAGCCGCATCAAAAAATTCCGTACATTTAATTCGCTTCAAACCTCTTGCTATATGGAAAAAAAATCGACTCTTGGCCGCCGCCAATTCCTCGAAACGGCCGCCACAGCCGCCATCGGCTTCACGATTCTCCCAAGACATGTCCTCGGCGGTAAAAATTTCATCGCCCCAAGCGACAAGATCACCCTCGCCTACATCGGCTGCGGCACGCAGGGCATCCGCGAACTGCTTCCCATCCTCGCCAACCCCACCTTCCAGGTCGTCGCCGTCGTCGACCCCAACCGCGACGCCGTCGGCTACCGCGACTGGGCCAAAGGCTGGCTGCTCAACGAGATCCGCACCGCCATCAAAAAACCCGACTGGCAAGCCGGCGGCGACAACAACATCCCCGGCGGCCGCGAGAACGGAAAGTCCATTGTAGAGACCTTCTACGCCAACGTTCGCCCCGAACTCAAATACAAGGAATGTCACGCCTACTCCGACTATCGCGAGCTCCTCGATAAAGAAAAAAACCTCGACGCCGTCAAGATCATGACGCCCGATCACCTCCACGGCGTCATCTCCATGGCCGCCATGAAGAAAGGCAAACACGTCATGGTCCACAAACCCCTCTCCAACCGGCTCCTCGAAGGAAAGAAAGTGATCGAATACGCCCGTGACAGCAAGGTCATCACCCATCTCGTCCCCTGGGATTCCAACGGCGACATGACCCCCATCATGGCCATGATCAACAATGGGGATATCGGAACATTACAGGAAGTACACTGCTGGACTAACCGTCCCGTATGGCCGCAATATCCGACCATTCCCACCGATACCCCGCCCGTCCCAGCCGGCCTCGATTGGGATCTCTGGCTAGGCCCCGAAGCCCAGCGCCCCTATCACCCCAACTATACCAATATGGTCTTTCGCGGATGGTATGACTTTGGGGGTGGATCTATGGCAGATATGGGCCACTACGCCCTTTGGACCGTCTACAAAGCCCTCGAGCTCGAAGGCCCCACGATGGTCGTCCCCCATCTCAGCCACGTCGTCGGCATGAACGAACCCGTTCCCTTCCAGATCAAGAACGACTTCTCCTTCCCCATGGCCAGCACCGTACGCCTCAAATACCCGGCAAAAGGCTCCCGCCCCGCCGTCGACCTTTGCTGGTACGATGGAGGAATGCGCCCGCCGATCCCGATCGAGTTATTGGAAGAAAATAAGGAATTGCCCGCCGAAGGCCAGATGTTCGTCGGCACAAAAGGAAAGATCCTCACCGATTTCTATGTCGGCAACCCGGTCCTCCTCGGCAAGCCGGCTCCCACGCAGGCCCCCAATCGCGTCAACCAGGTCGAACGCGGCGCCGCCGCCCTCCAGAAATTTGTCGATGCCGTAAAAAGTGGAAATCAATACCCCGGTAACTTCCGGGAAGCAGAAGGAATAACGGAAGCGATCAACCTCTACGCCGTCGCCCTCCGTTCAGCCAGGATGCTCAAGTACGACCCCACCGGCCGCACCATCACAAACGTCCCCGAAGCAAACAAATATCTCAATCGGGAATATCGCTCCGGGTTCGAAATATAAAAGAAACCCCCACGTCAGTGGGGGTTTCACAATATTATAACGTCTTAATAGCCGCAATCATCTTATCCGCCTCCGACTGCTGGAAATTCGTCACCGGCCCGTCATTGGTCGTCACAAGATACCAGATCACACTCTTCTTCGGATCCTTATCCGACTTCACGTCCACCCGCTTGAGCGAATACGCTTTATAATTCAACGTCTCCCCATTCGAACCCGTTGACTTCAACGTCGTCAACCCCTTCTCGAACCAACGCAACTGGCCAATGTCCCCGAACCGCAAGGTCGCCATATTCACATCCGTCGTCACCTGCTGATCGCGAAACTCCAGCACATAACACGTGTCCGTATTCTTAATGATCCGCTGCAGATCCAACGGCCAGGTACCCGCACGCAATTCCACGAGACTCGTCGTACTGTTATTCGAGATCGTAAACTGTGCCTTGGAAAGAAAAGGAATAAAGAGAACTACAACAAGAAGATTTTTCATAGCGCGTGATGTTTTTTATCTAAACGAAGAATAACGTCGCAAAAAATGGTTTAGTATGCGAACGAACCTACAAACCCTTGATAGTTTTCCCCATAATATCCGCCTCCGGTTGTTGAAAACTCGTCGACCCGAATTGATACCGCAGCAAATACCAGATCCCTTCAAATTTCTTATCGGCCCGCCCCAGCGTATAGTCCTTGTAAGTCAATATCTCGCCATTACTGCCCGTCTTCAACCGGTCTAAACCCTTGGCAAAATATTTCAGCTGCTCGACATTGGAGAATGTCAGCGTGTCCAGGCTCACGCCCGTCATAACTTCTTGGTTGCGATAGATCAGCGAGAAGGTCCCAACCCCGTCCGCATTCCGTTCGAGATTGATCGGCCACGCCCCGCCACGCACTTCCACAATATTTTCCGGTAAATTCTTCGGCCTTGAATGAAAGCCGGCAAAAAGAACGAACACAACGGGTAAGATCAGCTTTTTCATATTATACATGGATTAATAACGGCCAATCCCCCATTTTTAGCATAAATCATGCCGACCTCTTCTGATACACTCGCACATAATCCACCTCAAACCGCCGCGGAAAACTCGTCCCACTCACATCACCCCCCGCATCCCGATTAACAAGACTATCCGTCAACTCCCGCAACAACACCTTCCCGTCCACAGAAAGCACGATCGCCCGCTCATCCCAATCCATCCGCCACACATGAAACGCCGAAGCCCACGCCTCTCCACCCAAACTATCCAGTGGCGTCTTTTTACTAAACCACAACGGCGAATTCTTCCGCGAAGTTCCCGTCGCAATATTCGCCAGCAACGTCCGCCGATAATATTCCATGATATCGATCTCCCCATTCGACGGCCAATCCCCCTTTTCCCCCAATGTCCAGAACGCCGGCCACATCCCCGGCGCCACATCGATCTTCGCCCGCATCTCGAACCGGCCATATTGGAAATGATGCAGTCCCCTTGTCAACAAACTCGCCGAAGTATATTCGATGCCCGTCCCTTTATGTTCCCGCCGCGCCTCGATCACCAACTTCCCATCCCTGCACCACGCGTTCTCCGGCTGATACCACTGCGCCTCATGATTCCGGACAAACCCCTTCTCAAAACCCCAATTCTTCGCATCCGGCGGCCCATCCACATTGAACTCATCCGCCCACACCAACCGCCAACCGCCATCCTGCCCCGTCACCGCACCCAGATCCAACGCATGATCCGCATCCACACTATCCTCCCCACCCCACACTTTCACAGCCGTCCATGGTGCCGCGGGCGCGGCCCAAAAAGGATCGGTCGCAGAAAGCCCCAACGGCAAAAACACCTCCGTACACAAATACTCACTCCCCCCTGTAATATACGCATCCGCCAACCTCTCCTGGTGCCCCGCCAGTCCGATATTCAACCATCCCTCTTTCGCAAATGTCCCCGGCGCCCCCAGCGTCCGCCTGATCACCGCCGTCAACGCACTCCGCACCTGCCCCGGTGTCAAGGTCTCAGGCAGCCGCCCACGCATCGCTACATCCGACAACGCATGAAAAGCCCCACAACGATAGGTGATGCTCCGTCCCGTCACGGGGTAACTCCCATCCACCCCGATCAACCGCTCCTGCAACTCCGCATATCGCTGCGCAATCCTTTCCATCCGATTGGCAAACTCCCTATACCGCCCCCCCGTCACATCCAGCACCGCCAGCAAAAAAGGCTGGATCACATACGAGTTATAATAGTCCTGGTGCATCGTCGGCCCATCCGCAAACGTCCCATCCCCCAGGTACCAATGCTGCGAGAACTCCCGCACCGCGAACTCGATCCGCATCGCATCATAGTCATATCCATATTTGCAAAAAAAGGCCTCGATCACCGCCGGGAAGAGCAGCCAATTGCTGTAACCCGGCGTGGTCGCCCGGGTCTCGAGCAAGACGGTAACCACCTGCCGCCGCACGGACGTATCGAGATGCTGCCAAAGCCACGGGCAACGGAGTAATCCCAATGCAAAAAAGGCGGCATCCACCAACGGCTGCCCGCCTTTCCATATCATATAATCCTTTGCCTGTGGATTGACCGCATTAGCAACGGCCTTCAACGCCCACTCGCGATATTGCCGCCGCAACGCCACCTCCTCGGCAGATCCCCCCTCGCCATTCAGCCAGGGACCGATCCCGCTAAGCGTCCGGCCAAACGCCTCGAGATATGTGACCCGCCGGCGCTCCGCGGCGTTATCAATGCGAACCGACAACACCACCGGCATCCGGTCATGCAGCCGGTCCTCCGCCAATGCCGACAACACCGGCCGCGAAACGGTATCAAGATATGAAACCCACAATGCCCGATCCCCCTGACCAGAAACACACAGCACCCAAGTCAACCCCACCGATAAAAATGCTATTCTCATGCCGTAATCTACTTAAATTCGGGAATATATGTCGATACCACAACTACAACGCTTTCGTAACTCACTGGCATGTTCCCTCCTCCTGTTCCACCTGACGACAAGTTCCCAGGAACTCATCCCCACCAACGACATCGACTACGGCTGGGCGAAAAATTCGATAAACACCGTCGTCTTCCGTAAGAACTCCATCTCCTCCTATAAGACAAACCAATACATCGCTTTCTATGATAGCACCGGCCATGTCGATATCTACATGCGCAAACGATACACCCGCCGCTGGCAGATAGGCCGAACCCAGTACACCGGCGACACCCACGATGCCCATCGCTCCATCAGCATCATTGTCGACGGGGACGGCTATCTGCACTGTTCCTTTGATCAACACAATAGCCGCCTGCGCTATGCTCGAAGCATCGCCCCAAATTCCACCGATCTCGGCCCCGAACTACCCATGGTGAACGATAGGGAAACCCATGTCACCTATCCCGAATTCTACCGCCTTCCCGACGGCAACCTTATATTCCTCTATCGCGATGGCGCCTCAGGTAACGGGAACCTCGTCCTCAACCACTACGACACCAAAACAAAAACCTGGGGCCGCCTGCAGGATAACCTCATCGACGGCGAGGGCAACCGCAACGCTTACTGGCAGGCCGCCCTCGACACCAAGGGCACCATTCACCTCTCCTGGACCTGGCGCGAGTCCCCCGACGTTGCGAGCAATCACGACATCGCCTACGCCCGCTCCCGCGATGGCGGTCGCACCTGGGAAACCTCCGCCGGCAAGCCGTACAGTTTGCCCATCACCGCTGCTACGGCCGAATACGCGGCGCATATCCCCCAAAACAGTGGTCTCATCAACCAAACCTCCATGTGCGCCGACGAAAAAGGCAATCCTTATATCGCCACCTGGTGGCGCCCCGGCAACTCCTCCATTCCCCAATATATGATCGTCTACCTGGACTCCGCCGGCTGGCACACAAAACAAGCCTCCAATCGAAAAACCCCGTTCCAACTGGGTGGCGCCGGAACAAAACGCATCCCCCTCTCCCGCCCCCAGATCCTCCACTATCGCAGCCAAGTCATCCTCGTGTACCGTGACATAGAACAGGGAAATAAAATAACCATCGCCAGCTGCCCCCACTTTCCTGAAGGAGAGTGGACCATCCAAAACCTCGGCGACTCCGACTACGCCAACTGGGAACCCACTTACGATGAGCAACTCTGGCGCGACCGCCACCTGCTCCACCTGTTCGTCCAGCGCGTCGGCCAGGGCGACGGCGAAACCCTCGAAAACATCCCCGCCCAACTGATCTCCATCCTCGAATGGAACCCCGATTTCCCTAACTTAGCAAAATGAGAAAACTACTGCTCGCCCTCTCGCTGCTCGCGACAGCTGCAACCCAAGCCCAGCTCGCCGCTCCCGAAAAAAAAGCCATCGACTATATCGACCAACACATCCGGCAGGCAACCCAACTGCTCATCAACTCCGTCAACATCAACAGCGGCACCCTCAACACCGCCGGCGTCAAAAAGGTCGGCGAACTCTACGCCGCCGAATTAAAGAAACTCGGCTTCACGATCGAATGGGTCAGCGAGCCAGACTCCCTCCACCGCGCCGGCCACCTCGTCGCCACCCATACCGGCAAAAAAGGGAAAAAACTCTTCCTCATCGGTCACCTCGACACCGTCTTCGAGCCGGATATGCCGGAAGGCCCCTACACAATTCTCAACGACTCCACCGCCACCGGCCAGGGCGTCAATGATATGAAAGGCGGCGATGTCGTCATGATCACCGCGCTGCAAGCCCTCGACGCTGCGGGGCAGTTGAAGGACATGAATGTTATCGCCTATTTTACAGGGGATGAAGAGCGCTCCGGATCGCCGCACGCCATTGCCAGAAAAGATTTTATTGAAAGAGCCCGCACCTGCGACATCGCCCTCGCCTTCGAATCCGCGATGGGCCTCCACACCGTCGCCGCCGCCCGCCGCGGCGCCAGCGGCTGGACCCTCGACGTCACCGCAAAGACCGGCCACTCCGCCACCGTCTTCACCGACTCCGCCGGCTACGGCGCCATCTATGAAGCCGCCCGCATCCTCAACACCTTCCGCGAACAGCTCGGCGCCGAAAAATATCTGACCTTTAACCCCGGTTTCGTCGTCGGCGGCTCGGCCGTCACCATCGATCCCCAGGACGCCCGCGGTGAGGCTATGGGTAAGACCAACATCATCTCCCCCGCCGCCCATGTCACCGGCGATCTGCGATTCCTCACCGAAGCCCAGAAAGAGGCCGCCCGCGATAAGATGCGGGCCATCGTCGCCAATTCTCTGGCCGGCACACACGCCACGATCCGCTTCAGCGATGGCCTGCCCGCCATGGAGCCCACCCCCGCCAACCTCCAGCTCGTCGAACAGCTCAACAAGACCACCCAGGATATGGGCATCGGCGAAACCCTCGCCGGCGACCCCGGCGCCCGCGGCGCAGGCGACATCTCCGACATCGCCCAATACCTCCCCTGCCTCGACGGCCTCGGCGCCTCCGGCAAAGGCGCCCACCGCGCCGGCGAAACCATTAACCTCCACGAATACCCCCTCCTCATCAAACGCGCCGCCGTCTTCATGTACCGCCTCACTCGTTAGCCGCTCCCCGTCACAGCCCACGCGATTCAGCTCCACTAGTCGCTCCTCAACGCCTCGGCCGGATTCATCTTCGCCGCCCTAACGGCCTGCCCACTCACTGCCAGCAACGCCACAAAAAACCCAATCATACCCGCCCCCAAAAACACCCAACCCGACAACCCCACGCGATAAGTATACGCCTGCAACCACCGGTGCAAAACCACCCACGCCACCGGCGCCGCCACACAATACGCGATCCCCACCAACACCACAAACTCCCGGGATAAAAGCCCCCACAGTTGCACGACGCTCGCCCCCAGTACCTTCCTGATCCCGATCTCTTTCCTCCGCTGTTCCGCCACAAAAGCTGCCAACCCAAAAAGCCCCAGGCAGGAGATAAGGACAGCCAGGGAGCCAAACACCGCCGCAAGTTTCCCCACTTGCTCCTCCGCCAGGAACTTCTGCCCATAGGCCTCATCGGCAAAAAGGTAATAAAACTCGTCGATAGGATCCCAGCGATGAAACACCTTCTCGATCCTCGCCAACGCTTCCCTCACCGGCAGCGAAGGCGGGATCCGCACGACCAGGTACCGCTGCCGGACATTTGACGCCAGCATAAAGAGCACCGGCTTGACCGGCTCAAACGGCGACTCCATCACAAGATCCTTCACCACTCCAATGATGGGATGGTCCACATCATGCCAGCGGATCACCTTACCCACCGGGTTCTTCAGCCCGGTAAACCGTACCGCCGTTTCGTTCAGGATAAAGGCGCCGCTGTCCGCGGCATTCCCCGGTAAAAAGTCCCGCCCCTCCTCCATCGTCCAGCCGATCGTCCGGCCAAACGTATAGCCGACAAACAATGTCCCCATCACCGGCAGCACCCTCGGATCACGCCCCTCCCAATCATACCCCAACATCGAATTATTCACATTGGTCGTCGGACTCGAAGAAACCGCCAGATCGGCAATGGCGCCGGCCTGCAGCAACTCCTGCCGCAACGCATCGGCATGATCGATCAACGCCGGCCGCCCTACCGGCAAGGTGATCAGCCCTTCCCGGGTATATCCCACCGGCCGCTCCTTCGCAAACTGCAGCTGGCGGAAGACGACGATCGTCCCGATCGTCAGGCTCATCGAGATCGTAAACTGCACCACCACCAATATTTTCCTCGCCAACCCACCCCGCCGCCCCGATACGATCTTGCCCGGTTGAAATGCGGATAGATAAAAGGCCGGGTAACTCCCCGCCACGATTCCCGTGAACCCGACAAAACCCAACAGGGTCAACCACCACCAACCGTTGCCCCAGGGTACCCGAACGGCTCTCCCCGCCAATAGACTAAACCACGACAAGCTCACAACCATCAAACCCATCGCCAGCAAAAAAGCAAGAAAGGCCGTCAGCACCGACTCCCCAAGAAATTGGCCGATCAACTGGCCCCGGCTCGATCCCAACACCTTGCGGATCCCCGTCTCCAGGGCCCGCTTCTCGCTACGGGCGGTCGAAAGATTCATAAAATTGATACAGGCCAGCAAGAGCACAAACCCGCCGATGAACGCAAACAACCGCACCGACTGCAACCGCCCCGCCACCATCCGGTCGTTCTCCACCCGGTCATACAAATGCCATTTGTCCATCGGATGCAAAGCCAGTTCTTCCCAGCCGCCCTTTATATGCGGCTTGCTAAGGTCTTTGATCTTCGCCGACATCGATTCAAAATCCCGTCCCTCCTTCAATTGAACAAACAGCTGGAAATGATGATTCGTCCAGTCATCGGCATTCTCGCGACCCGGACAGCCGCCATTGGCCCAGCTCAGCAAAAAAGCATACATCGCCATAGAGCTGTTCTCCGGCAGGTCCTCATAAACCCCACCCACCTGCAACACCGTCGAGTCCCCCATGGTCAGCCATCGCCCCACTACGTCCACCGACCCAAATAAGCCTCGGGCCATCGAAGCGTTGACCAGGATAGCACCCGGCGCCTTCAGCGCCCACGCACTGCCCCTGATCATCGACAAGCTGAACATCACAGGGAATTCCGCCTGCACCCACGCGCCCCATCTGCCCAAGGATGGATCCTCAGACTGCCGCCCGCCAATCCGGCTGGCGCGGAATGTCCCGCCAACACCGGTCACCAGCGCCATCGCCGCAAAGTCATCCGGGTATTGGCTCCGGAGCGCCGCAGCCATCGGCACACTGGCGTAGGCACCGACGTCTACCGTCCCATTGAACCGGCCAATGGAAAGCACCTCCCCCAATCGACCGTGGTTACGGTGATAATGGTCGAAGTTGACCTCATCCCACACCCAAAGCCCGATCAATAGGGCGATCGCCATCCCCAGCGCCAGCCCGGTAATATTGATAAATGAAAAAAGCGGCCCTTTTCGCAGGTGCCGCCATGCGATCAGCAAGTAATTCCGCAACATAGTAGTTTATTGTTGGTGAGCCGCCGGCCCACCGTAGTTGATCACCCCCTGCAGGATATCTCTCGCAATCTTTTCCTGGTTGGCCCCATTGCTGATAAAGGCGCGATCCCGCTCATTATCGATATTCCCGCAAAGGATCATCACCGCGGGAACCGTAGCCGCCCGCAAAACCCAAACATGACCCGCATTCTCCCGCAGCTCGTCCCCTACTCTATAGGTCGGCTTCAGCGCATCGATCAATGCACTGCCCAGTCTTGCACTCTGCTGGAAATGGCTATTCTCCTTCGACAGGTAAATATGAAACCCATCCTGCCCCTCCCCAACGTTGGCATCGGTGTGCAGGGAAATAAACAGATCCGCCTTCTGCTCCGCAGGCAGGTTCGCCCGGTAATGCAATGACGCCCGTTTATTCTTCGATCCACCGGACAACACATCCTGATCCCGCGTCAGCACGACATTGACGCCATACTCCGAAGCCAGCTGCTTCACCTTCCGGGCGATCGACAGATTGATATTCTTCTCCCTCAATCCGTTCGATGCAATAGCACCATCGTCCCAGCCGCCATGGCCGGCATCGATGACAACCGTGATAGGCTTCCCCGCAACCCGGCTGTCATGATCCGATCGGCGCGACCTGTCTATCCTGCCGGAAAAAGCACCCAATAATAAAACCGCAAGCGGTGCAACCATCCACCGGCTCAACCTGCCCGGGTTAACAGAAGAAAAATGAGTGATCATATTGATACGACGTTTTATGGATGACGAAAAGAAGGAATGAAACAATCCCGTCTGCCGGCTCTCGAGCGTTTGCTGCACCAGCAGCTCCGCATACGCCAACCCATCATCGCCATCCACCGCACACCGATCCGCCTCGAACTCATGCAGCGTCCGCAACTCCCGGTAAATGAAACAAAAGAAGGGATTGACCCAAAACACGATCATCAACGGCCGCAGCAATAACAAGTCAAGCGTATGCCGCTGCCGCACATGCACCAGCTCATGCCGCAGCATCTGTCTCCCGGCACCACTCTCCACATCGATATCCGCATGCCAAAATATCGTCTTCAAAAAAGAGAACGGCGTCCCCGGCTCCTGCGTCAGCAGGAAAAGAACATCCCCCCGCCGCTCGCGGGGATATCGCTGATACAATCGCAGGATAAACCCCAGCTCCCGCAGGAACACAAAACCCAGGAAGCCCGCTACCAGCCAATACCCCCAGGCAAGGCACTCGCTCCAATCGATTCCTGCCGCCGGTGCAACCGCGTCAACCCGCACCCCCTCATCGTCTCCCCAGGCCCCCGGCGCCACTGCATGCAACACCCCCCGCCATCCCGGCGCCTCACCTGCCCACGCAAAGAAACCCGGCACCGGCACCAACGGCATCACCAGGGCCAGCAATACCGTCCCCAACAAAAACCCGCGATTCCACCGGTGAAAAGCCCTGTTCCGCAGGAACAGCCAATAGTAAGCAAACAACACCCCCGAAATGGCTGCCGACTTCAGAATGACCTCGATCATGGTTTTGGATTTTTAGCGTTCCGGATCTGTTGCAACAACTCCTCCAGCTCCTGCAAGCTCAATTTCTTGTCGCTGACGAATTGCGACACCAACTTGGCCGCACTTCCCTCGAAATATCCCTTGACCAGCTGCTGGGCGCTCTTCCGTCCATACTCCGCCTTGCTGAGGGTTGGTTCGTAACAGTTGTTCCGTCCCTGCACCGTATATTCTACATACCCTTTCTCCACCAGGATTTTCAAAAGTGTAGCAACCGTATTCGGATGCGGCTTCGGCTCGGGGGTCTCCTCCACGATATCCTTCAGAAATCCCTTCCCGATCTGCCACAAGACAAGCATCACCTGCTCCTCGGCCTTCGTCAATGGTTTCATCAACTAAGTTTTTAGTCATACAAAGCTGTAACTAAAATCTTAGTTGTCCAAATTTTTATACTAGAATTTTTAATTCCCCGTTTTAAAGCCGGCGCGAGCGCATCGACGCCCCTCTAAAATGAAATACTTTCTTTTTGAGAAGTACACCTTATCGACCGACCTCCCCGCCGTGGAGGTCCGCCAACGCCTGGAAGCCAACCTCGAGGCCCGCCAGAACCTTCCCTTTTTAGTCCGCAACGCCACTCGCCCCTACATCGGCAGCCTCGACCAGGACGGCTTCGTCATCCGCCGCGTCCTCCACTGGCACAACTCCTGGCAACCCATCACCAACGGCCACTTCGTCAATACCCCCGCCGGAACCGATATCGCCATCCGCATCCAACCCCATATCCTGCCCCTCCTCTTCATGACCTTCTGGACCTTCGTCATCGCCTCGGTCTTCATTGGCGCCGTATTCGCCCATGCTCTTCTCTTTTCCCTCTTCCCGCTCGGCATGCTGATCGCCGCCCATACGCTCATCATCGTCAACTTCAATAAAGAAGCCGCCAAAACAAAACTGTTCCTCTCGAATCTCTTTCGATACACCGCCGCCTCAAACGTCGCATAAGACTCATCCAACCCTCGCCTCCATAAACCCGTAAACCCTTCCATTCCTGGGACAAAATCGTCCCACCCCGGGAAACATTCAAAAATTCTCTTACTCATTTTCACCTCATCCCCAAGCAATCCCGCCCCGGCATCCAAATTGGTCAATAAACTCCAAGGAACCCCTAAATCCTAAACCCTTGAAAACTCTTTACACTGCTAAAGGGCTTTACCTGCTCATTATAGCTATGGTAAGCGCAGTCGCAGGAAAGGCCCAGACCTCCCTGGAATTCGCCAGCGGCGGCGGCCCCGTCGGTGGTGGGGCCTCCGTAAATCCCCAAGTAGTCACCTTTAAGGAGAATACCAACAACCCCACCGGCAACACTTTCGTCGCCTACTCCTCACCGACGATCACGACGACTTTCTCGTTCACCAATCAGCAATATACCCTGCCGGCCACACAGATGGCCACCGGACTCCCCATGGTCTTTGGCGCCGCCATCAACAATGGCGGTCCAAAAGCGCTCAACGCGTCTCTATATGCGCAGATGAGCTCCCTCGGGTCGCCGGTCGACGCGAACTTCACCTCGACCGAATTCGTCACCGCCGGCACAGGGATCTCCTGTCCCAATAACTACGCCACCGAATTCATGATCTCCGCCATGCCCCTCTACAACGCCGGTCTCTCCACCAGCGGCAGATTCTACATGGGCGACATGAACATCACTTTCAGCGTTCCACTTACCGACCCGGTGATTCACCTGGTCGGTATCGGCGCATACTACAATACCCTCGGCTTTACATCTGAATTCGATTGCCAGACTTCAGGCGTTACGCTGTCCAGGCTGTCCGGCAGCACGGAACTCAGCGTTACAGGAAATAATATCGTCAACACGGCCGCGCACCCCAGCTCCACTACCGGCTCGGGTGCCGCCACCGGTTCCATCCTCGTAAAAGGCACCAACATCTCGTCATTGACCTTCAAAGTCTATCTCAAGGGGGACGGCGGGGCCTCCACCTGGGCCACCAGCACTTCGCACTCCGGTGACCAGATGCTCATCGGTGTCTCGACCACGGTCCCGACCCTGGTCCTTCCCATTACCCTGCGGAGCTTCACCGCCACGCCGCAGCCAGGCAGCACCCTCTTGCAATGGATCACCGGCACCGAGAGCAACACCAGCTTCTTCGATATTCAGTACAGTCCCGACGACAACAGCTGGCAAAGCATCGGCGCCGTCACAGCCGCAGGCTTTAGCAACACGGAAAAAATATACAGCTTCGTTCATTCGGCCCCCATCCCCGGCGCAAACTATTACCGCCTCCGGATCGTCGACCGGGACAACCATTCCACCTGGTCGCCCGTCATCGGAGGGTCCCTCGCTACCACCGGCCGTCTCATGGGCTATCCTAACCCCACGAAGGGCGATTATTTCATCGCCGGGATCACCAGCCCCTTCGTCGCCGTGACGGTCATGACCCTGGACGGAAAACCGCTGCAGGTAATGGAGAATTTCGTGATAGGCGCAGCCATCCCGCTCGGCCAGTATCCGACCGGCATTTACCTCATCTCCGTAAAAGACATTGGAAGAACGCAGCTGTTGAAGGTGTTCAAGGAATAATCATACTCTTCATCCCCTATTTCCTGCCGACGATCATCACCTTCATCCGCAGGAGCAACAGCGCTCGACGAAATAACTCTCGCCGCAAAAGAGCCCGATAGAACCCGGCTCTCCACAATATCTCACGCTCCGATAGGTCCCGGATAGGCCGGCCCATCGGTCGTCACCTCCATCCACCGCTCCGGATGCGCCACATCCTTCCACCCGAACTGCCGGTACAACCCGTGTGCATCCCCAGTCAACAGGACCCACCGCCGCAACCCCTGTAGCTCCGGATGCTGCATGACGGTCCCGATCAACCACTTCGACAAACCCCGCCCGCGCCATTCCGGCAACACATACACATCCCCCAGGTAGGCGATCGTACTGCGATCCGAGATGATCCGCGCATACCCGATCTGCTTCCCCTCGCCGTCGAACAAGCCGAAGTTCAGCGAATTCTCCGCCGCCTTCCTCACCCGCTCGAAAGGGATATTCAAACACCAATAAGCCTGCGTCGAAAGAAAATGATGCACCGCCACCAGGTCCTGCTTGGCAAGATCCGTCGAAATAGTAAATCCGTCTTTATAGGTTTCCATTCCCCGAATATCCGCAAATTAGATCAAACCCACCGCTCATTAGTTTCCCATTTCCCTCAACCCTACCCGCCCCTATATTCGCAGTCATGAAAAAAACACTCTTTCTCCTCTACTCCCTTGTCTGCTACGGAATCTTCTTCGTCACCTTCCTATATCTCATCGGTTTCCTCGCCAACCTGATCGTCCCCAGGACCATCGATCACTCCACGACGGAGTCCATGCCCGCCAGTTTCAGTGTCTTGATCAACCTGTTCCTCATCGCCCTCTTCGGCATCCAGCACAGCGTCATGGCAAGACAAGGATTCAAAGAAAGATGGACCCGCCTCGTCCCCCAGCCCATCGAACGCAGCACCTATGTCCTGTTCGCCAGCACGATGCTCGTCATCCTCTTCCTCTTCTGGCAGCCACTGCCCGATACCATCTGGTCCCTCAGTGGCGCCCCCGGAGCAACGTTGATGGCCATCTCTTTCCTCGGTTGGGCGATCGTCCTGCTCAGCACATTCCTGATCAATCACTTCCATCTCTTCGGACTGCTGCAGGCGTATCAGCACCTCACCAATAAACGCTCCAATGATCTCTGCTTTCGTACCCCGTTCTTTTATAAATTGGTCCGCCATCCCCTCTACCTCGGATTCCTCATCGCCTTCTGGGCCGCCCCGGTGATGACCGTCGGACATCTCCTCTTCTCCATCGCCATGACCGTCTACATTTTCATCGGCATCTGGCACGAAGAGCGCGATCTTTCCGACCAATTCGGCGAACGCTACGAAAGATACAAACGCGCCACCCCAAAGATCATCCCGATACCCAAATCCAACGCTTAGCTTACCCGGACAGCAAAGGACAGTCATAACCCCAATAAATATAACATTTGCAGTGCCAGGGCATACCCTCTCCGGGGTATTTCCCTGGCGCAAATGTTTCCGCCGCACCCCCTAACGCAAATTCTCCCGCCGTAATTTCTCCAACAACGTATCCCACCGCACCCAAACAATATGACAATCCTTCGGACTCGTCCCCGTCGAATAAAAAAGATACTTCCCATCCGGCGACACATACTCCCCCCACCGGTGCGCCACCCGGTCGTTGATGGCCGGTCCTAAACTCGCCGGCGCAGTCCAGTTCCCATCGGGCCGCCGGAAACTGATCGCCAGCTCACACTCAAAGCTCTTCGTCTCCTTATTGGAAATGATAATATACGACTCATCCCTCGCCACATAGAAATCCCCGTCGAAGCCCGGCGTATTCAAAGGCTCCCCAAGACTCTTCACCACCGTATCACCCCCCGACACCCGCATCGTCGACACATCATAATCGCTGTAATCCCTTATCTTATCCGGATGCACGTTGCTGGCCAGGTAACAGGTGCCACTGAGCGTCGGCATAAAATCATAGGACCCAAACCTCGTTCTTAAATACACCTCCGGCTTTGTCCATCCCCCATCCGCCGTCCGGTGCGACTGGAAAACGTAGGCATGAGTCGTATCTCTCCGCCGGTCGGCCCCGCCCAGCAGATACAGCGTCTTCCCATCCATCGAAAAAGTAGGCGCATAATACTGTGGGAATACCGTAAATGGCCCCTCCCACTTCCCATTCCGGTACTTGAAACACCGCACCGCCGCTGCAGTACTGCTAAACCAGGTATTATTGGAGGGATAATAGAATTCCGTCCCGTCGTCCGAAAAAGCGACCCGGTCCATCGAAAAAGTATCGTTTTTCATGACGAGGTCCAAAGCAAATGCTTCCGGCTTATCTCCCGGGGGCTTCTGCCCCAGGTACGCCGCCGGTGTATTCCAAATGCTCTTCTGAGCGCGCAGGGAAAAACAAGTCAGGAAAAAACAACAGGAGAAGAGCGCAGGTAGCGCAAAAAAAGAAATTTTGGTCATAGTACTGGTATTTAACCAGTAAGGTAGACCGGCCCCCAGGCAAACCCCGTCCATCCCCGGTTCAAACCGGTTCAAACCCGGTTCAAGTGCCAAAAACCCGGCCTCAGCCCACCACTACGCCTCCGCCCACCACTACGCCTCCGCCTCCTCCCCCGCATCCGCCTTCCGCACCGCGGTCTTCCCCGTCCCCGTATCATAGATCAGCATCGCCTCCTCGTCGTCGAACAACTCGGCGATCACCTCGCCCTTATCGCTGATCACAGCCGATCCCCCGGCACACATCCCATCGGCACAAAGTCCGATCGAATTGGCCAGCAACACCGTCATCGAATACGTACAAGCGATCCCCGAGAGCGTCCTGATGGCCTTTTCCAACCCCGCCGCCGTCTTCGCCACGCTCGCCAGGTAGATATCCGCCCGGCTGCTATACGCATTTACCGAATGCTCGGGAACCGACAGTTCGAAACAAATAGCCGGCGCGATCTTATGGTCGTCCATCGAAAGGAACAACTGCTCCCTCCCGGGCACAAAATAAGGGAGCTCATCCGCATGCAGGTATTGCTTCGCATACACCAGCCTCGGCTCGTCCGGCCGAAAAATGACCATCCCGATCTGCACCCCATTCTCGACCCGGATCGGTACCCCAACGCCAAGAAAAATGCCATACCGGTCGCTCATCCGCTGCAGTCCCGCAAACCGCTCGTCCTCCGCGGTCGTCGCCAGTTGTCCCGCCAGCGTTGGTTCATAACCCGTGATCGACAATTCGGGGAACACCAGCAGGTCCACTCCGTGCTCTATCGCCAGGCTGGCCCATTGCTGATGATCGGCCAGGTTCGCCGCAATATCCCCTTTCACCGGCCTCGTTTGCGCAACACCTATTCTCATATTCGTTTATTTTTTCTTTCTGATCCGGCTCCACGATATCGAACAGATCCGGATCCTGCCCCTGAAGGTAGGAATATCTTTCTTTCCCCGACATCGACAGTAAGGGCAAATACCGCAACCGCACTCCCGTCCTATCATAATTTTGTATATTTTTAGGCATGCAGGACGAACTCACCAAGCACGGGTTAAAGATATACAAGACCATGACGGATCGCAAACATTCCTTCGGCGAAAAACTAAAAGAGATCATCATCGAGATCCTCATCATCGTCTTCGCCGTCACCCTCTCCATCTGGCTGCACAGTTGGAGCGAACACCGCCACGAGCAAAAAGAGGTAAAAGAATTTCTCCGCGGCTTGAAAGGCGATCTCGCCGACGACATCCGCCAGATGAACGAAAGCCACGAGGTCTTCGGCAGGGTGCAAAACGGCTTCTCCCACGCCTACCAGCTGAAAAAAGGCGAGATGCCCGATTCCTCTGTAAAGAAGCTTTTCTACTACAACATCCTCGTCACCCATGCCAACACCGCCCGCTACGAAGGTTTCAAATCCAGCAGCAAGCTGAGCCTCATCGAGGAAGACAGCCTGCGCCAGAATATCCTGGTCTACTACCAGCAGCTGCTTCCCGCGATCAGCTACAACGAGAACTTCGTGAACCAGCTCGAACAACAGCTGCTCGACTTCAATATCGACAAAAGCAATCTCTCGGAAAATGATTTTCTGGATCTGCCAAAGACCCGGTCCCTGCTGCAGTTGACCGTAGGCAACATCGACAATTGTGTGGGTCGCTACAACACGGCCGTCCGCAAGGCAAACGTCGTCATCAAACAGATCGACCACGAAATTTCAAGATAAAGCACTCCGCATGACCGCCAAAACGATTGCCGCCATCCTCCTCATCACCCTCACCCGGGTAACTTCATCCGCCCAACCAAAGCCAACCGCTCACCAGCCAACCGCCGAAAGCGACACCACGTATGCCGAACGCCTCGGCTGGCCAAAGGACGCCCGCATCCTCATTCTCCACGTCGACGACGCCGGCATGAGCCTCGAATCCAACGAAGGCGCCATCAACGCCCTCACAAAAGGCGTCGCCACCTCCGTCAGCGTCATGATGCCCTGCCCCTGGGTCCCGGGCTTCGTCAGCTGGTTGCACAAACATCCCAACACCGATGCCGGCCTCCACCTCACCCTCACCTCCGAATGGACCGAATACCGCTGGGGCCCCCTGGCTGGCCGCAAGGCCGTCCCCGGCCTGGTCGACACCAATGGCTGCCTCTGGCCCAGCGCCGCCGCAGTCGTGATGCACTCCAACCCCGACGAGGTCGAAGCGGAGATCACCGCTCAATTGGAACGCGCCCGCGCCATGGGCTTCGAACCAACCCATCTCGATACCCACATGGGCACCGTCTACAACTCCCCCGCCTTTCTCATCCGCTATATGCGCGCCGGCATGACAAACCATATCCCCGTCATGTTGCCTGGCGGCCACGACAAGCTCATCCAAAAACAGACAGGTCTCCCCGATGCTGCGCTGAATAACTTTCGCAACCTCGGGAAGACCCTTTGGGCCGCCGGCCTGCCCGTGCTCGACGACCTTCACAATTTCAGCTATGACTGGAAAGTACCCGACAGTGTCGCCCACGACGACAAAAAGCTCGCCCGCTGGCGCACCGCCCTGTACATCGACGCTCTCAAGATCCTCCAACCCGGCGTCACCATGATGATCATGCACTGCTCCGATGCCGGCGAACACTTCACCCACATCAGCGACAGCGGCCCGCTCCGCCGCGGCGACATGCTCGCCATGATGGACCCCGCCTTCAAAAAAGCACTGCAGGATCAGCACATCATCCTCACCACCTGGCGCGAGCTGATGCAACGCCGGCAGTCCGCCAAATAGGCCGGGCAGTCCGCCAAATAGGCCGGCAAGTCGCTACATAACCTGGAAGATCTGAATATTATTCCCACACGTGTCGTCAAACACGGCTAGCTTCGTCGGCCCCATCATCGTCGGCGGCATCGAGAACACAACGCCCGCCGCGCGAAGCCGCTCGTACTCCGCATCCACATCGGCCGACAAATAAGCCGTCCATGGAATACCCGCTTTGAACAACGCCTCCTGGAACACCACCGCCGGCGGAAATCCCATCGGCTCCAACACCACCTCCACCCCATCCGGCTCCTCCGGGGAAACCACCGTCAACCATCGATGCTCCCCCATCGGGATATCCCGCTTCTTGACAAAACCCAGCACACCGGTATAAAACTGAAGGGCCTTCTCCTGGTCCTTCACCATGACGCTAGCCAATCTTACTTTCATAGAAAATTCTTTTGAAGCAAATATATCCGCAAGCGCTTATCCGAAATTGCGCATCTGTCCGTACGCCGCAGGCGTACAACCAATATATCGCTTAAAAACCGCGGTAAAAGACGGCACACTCGAAAACCCAACCCGGCAACAAACCACACCCACCGCCAGCCCCCCGGAAAGCAACTCCTTCGCCACCTGCATCCGCCGCTCCGTCAGATACCGGTGCGGTGTCAACCCATAGACCCGGCCGAACTGCCGGATAAAATGGAATTTCGACACAAACACCCCGCTCGCAACGGCGTCCAGCTCCACGCCGGAGCAACACCGCTCGTCGATCAGCCGCTTCGCCTCCCGGCAACGCTCGATCACCGCCACACAAGGCAGGCACTCCCGCTGCATCCGCAATAGTTCCTGTTGATAAAAGGTCATATCGAAACAAATGACACCCCCAATCTACCCATTTTTTGCTTAACTTCCACCCACAACACCACTGCCATCATGAACACATACGACGCGATCGTCATCGGCTCCGGCATCAGCGGAGGCTGGGCCGCAAAAGAACTCTGCGAACACGGCCTCACCACCCTCCTCCTCGAACGCGGCCGCCCCGTCGAACACCTCAAAGACTACCCCACCGCCACAAAGAACCCCTGGGACTTCGCCCACCGCGGCAACATGCCGGAAAAAGATCACGCCGAAAACCCGGTCGTCAATCGCTGCTACGCCTACGGCGAAGCCACCCAGCACTTCTTCGTAAAAGACAAAGAGCATCCCTATATACAGGAAAAACCCTTCGATTGGATCAGAGGCTACCAGGTCGGCGGCAAATCCCTCCTCTGGGCCCGCCAGACCCAACGCTGGAGCCCCTTCGAATTCGAAGGCCCCGCCCGCGACGGATTCGCCGTTCCCTGGCCCATTGGCTATCCCGATCTCGCGCCCTGGTACAGCCACGTCGAGACATTCGCCGGCATCAGCGGCAACAAAGACAACCTTCCACAACTCCCCGACGGGGAATTCCTTCCGCCCTGGGAAATGAACTGCGTCGAGAAACACATCAGTGAAAAGATCATGCAGAAATATCCGGATCGGCCCGTGATCATCGGCCGCTGCGCCCACCTCACAAAACCCCAGCCCATTCACCTCGAACAAGGCCGCGGTCAATGCCAGGCCCGCTCCCTCTGTGAACGCGGCTGCCCCTTCGGAGGTTATTTCAATTCCAACTCCACCACCATACCCTGGGCGCAACGCACCGGCAAGCTCACCCTAAAGCCCTTCAGCGTCGTCCACTCGATCCTCTATGACGAAAAAAAAGGAAAAGCCACCGGCGTCCGCGTCGTCGATACCCAGACAAAGACCGTCACCGAATACCAGGCCCGCATCATCTTCGTCAACGCCGCCTGTCTTAACACCAATCTCATCCTGCTCAACTCCCGATCCACCCGCTTCCCAAACGGCCTCGGCAACGATAACGGCCTCCTCGGCCACTACATCGCCTTCCACAACTACCGGGGTAATGTAAGCGCCGAATTCGACGGCTTCCCCGACGGCTATTACTATGGCCGCCGGCCCACCGAGGTCTTCATCCCTTCGTTCCGCAACCTGCGCAAACACGACGGCCTCGGCTTTCAGCGGGGATATATGAGCTATTTCGGCGCAGGCCGCGCAGGCTGGGGCCAGGGCAACGATAAACCCGGTATCGGCCAGGCGTACAAAGACTCCATCACCGAACCCGGCCCCTGGTACGTATACATGGGAATGCAAGGCGAGACCATCCCGAAGTTCGGGAACCATGTCCGTCTCAGCCCCGACCAAAAAGACGAATGGGGCATCCCCCAACTCATCACCTCTGTGGCCTATGACGACAACGACGACAAAATGGCCGCCGATTTCGTCACCCAAGGCTCCGAGATGCTCGAAGCCGCAGGCTGCAAGAATGTCAACGGCTTCAACAACCGCCAGAACCCCGGCCTGGATATCCATGAAGTGGGCGGCGTCCGCATGGGCAAAGACCCAAAGACCTCCCTGCTGAACGAATGGAACCAACTCCACGCCTGCAAGAACGTCTTCGTCACCGACGGGGCCTGCATGACCTCTACCGGCAACCAAAACCCCTCTCTCACCTTCATGGCCCTGACGGCCCGCGCCGCCAACCACGCCGTCGCAGAACTAAAAAAACAAAACCTCTGATGAAAATGTCCCGCATTCGCCGCTTGATGCCCCGTCTGGTCCTTCTCTTTCTGTTACCGGTCTCTGTCATTGCGCAACCATCGACAAGAAAGATATCCGTGCCGGATACGCGGCTTGAATTGGAGGTCCCCGACCAGCTGCAACCGATATCCGACGAATTATGGCATCGCAAATCACCAGGCCGTCCCAAAAATGCAATTGCTCTCCATACAGCCGACGAGGAGATCAATCTCTACGCAGACAAAACGCCGCAATCGCTGAAAGACGACGAAATGGCCGGCTACTCGCTTTTCGTCTATAAGGATATACAAAAATAGGGCCCTGGCATTACATTCCCCGAATTCTCATGGCACGATAACGGTAAACGGTAAAACGATCGGCTATGTCAAATTCTTCAACACAAAATCCGACGGCAAAAAGATCTTCTACTACGGATTCTTCGCCTCTGCAGAAGGAAAACTCGTCAACTTCAACTTCATGTGCTCCGTCGCCCATGAAAACACATGGGAACCCCTCGTCGACCAGATGATCCATTCCCTGAAACTAAAATAGGTACTACTCTAATGTTGAGATCGTTCCATACTTGATTCCCGTCGACACAAAAAACCCGCGCATCATCTCGATTTTCTCATTGCACGGATCCCAAAGCTCGATCTGATCAGAGCTTGCCTCATAACGGTCGCAGAGAAAACAAATCAGCAAATATTCTCTCAGTCGGCCCGTTTTATCAATAAACAGTATGGCGTTGTGGGGGTCGAAACACTGGGTTAGGTACCCGATATTTCCGTGCTTTTTTGCGACGTTGTTATAAAGGATATCTGTCAATTGTTCAATTTCCGTTTTGCTTAAGACTCGCTTTTCTATTAGACTATCATATAAAAACTGATGCTGATCCAGAGGATAGATATCATGGTCGTATCTGAAGGAAACGAGCATAATGGTGTCGGCAAGGTTAAACGGATAAAACTTCAATCTTTCCGCCTCAGAGTATTTCCTTTTGTAAATGCAGCTTTCATCAACCCCCTTGGTCCCCCTGATAACGGCACCTGGTGGACCCTGTCCGTAAACGGAACGAAAAACGACGAGACTCGTCAGTAAGGTAAGGAAGCTTTTCATCTCACTACAAGATGCAAGACCTACGATTTTTCACAAAAAAATCTTACTGCCTCCCCATCACCGGGAATGCCGGCCGCACCGGCACCGTCACCGGATGCTCCTTCAACTGCTGCATCGCGACCTGGATGGCCTTCTCCAACTGCGGATCACGCCCCGCAATCACGTCCGCCGGCGTCTGCTCAACTTCAATGTCCGGCGCCACCCCCACATTCTCCACCACAAACCCGTCCTTCGTCCAGATGCCCACATTCGGCGCCGTCACCCCGCCGCCGTCAAGGAACGGCGGAAACCCAAGGATACCCACGAGACCGCCCCAGGTACGCTTGCCAACGATCGTCCCCAGCCCGAACTTATGGAACATCCACGGCAACATATCCCCGCCCGACCCCGCCGTCTCATCGGTGATCATCACGCGCGGCCCTTCAATGGTCGCAAAAGGAGATTTGAAATCCCGCCCATACCGGGTATGCCAATGCGCCTGGTAAGGCCTCGTCAGCAACCCAATATAGTAATCGGCCAACGCCCCGCCCCCATTGAACCGCTCATCCACGATGATCGCCTGCCTGCCCGCCTGTGGGAAAAAATACCGCTTGAAATATTCATGACCCGCACCAGCCGTATTCGGCACGTACACATAGGCTACCTTCCCATCCGTCGCCGCCTCCACCTTCTTCAGGTTGCCTTCCACCCAATCCCGGTTCCGCAACGCATACTCATTGCCCACCGGCACCACCTTCACCACCCGCGATCCGTTTCCGTCGGCACTGGGCCCGATCGTCAGTTCCACGATCTTTCCGGCCGTATTCTCGAAGAACCGATAAAAATTATCCGCCGCCTTCACATCCTGGCCATTCACCGCAAGGACATAGTCCCCCACCCGGGCATTTACCCCCGGCTCGGTCAACGGCGAGCGAAGACTGGGATTCCAGTTCAGTCCGCCATAGATCTTCTTGATCCGCCAGCGCCCCCCGGCGATCTCATAGTCAGCGCCCAGCAGTCCACCGTTGATAAAGCGGGCCACAAACGGATGATCTCCCCCATTCGTGATCCGGTGATGCCCGATCCCCAACTCACTGCCCATCCACATGATCACCGTATTCAGATCATCCCGGCAAGACAAGTCCGGCAGGAAAGCCGCATACTTCTTCTTCACCGCCGCCCAATCGACCCCATGCATGCCCGGATCATAGAAATAATCCCGGTTGACCCGCCACGCCTCATCATACATCTCCGCCCACTCCCTGACAGGGTCCACCGCCACCTGGATATCGACGGCAACGGGACTCTTGCCGGGTCCGGGTTTCTCACCCGCATCGACGACCCAAAGAGTCTCGCCCTTAACGATCAGCATCTTCTTCCCGTTCGCGGACAGCTTGTAACCCGATACATCCAACAATTCCTGATCGCTGCGTTTCTTCAGATCATACTTGTGCAGCGATCCGCCCCCATCCCCATCGGGATTCCGGACGACATAATAAAGCACATCATTCTTCCCGACGCTCAGCTGTTCCATATCGGCAACCTTGATCGGCAAATCGATGATCCGGTTTTGGATCCCCTCCCAATCGACCCGCATCTCGTCCGCCTTGCCCGCAGCAGCGGACTTCTCTCCGCCGGCCGCCTTGGCCTTATCCGCCACCGTATCCGCCGCCGGCTTCTCTTCGTCATTTTCCTTCGCAAAGGGCGAGATCGTCTCCTTTTGCAAAGTCACCAAATAAATAGCACTGGTCGCCCGCATATCCTCATTGGACTGATCGAACCAGTTGACCAGCGGTCCCGCATCCGTAGACGCAAAGAAGTACAGGAATTTCCCCTTCGGATCGAACTTCGGCTCATCCACGTCACTCAACCCATCGGTCACCGGGTAGGACTTCCCTTCCGCCGTCGAATAAAGATAGATCCGCTTATATTGGGTCTCGATTATCTTCGTATACGCCAGCCAACGCGAATCGGGCGACCAGTCCCCGCTCAGATCGCGGAAGACACCGGGACCATATAATTCGTCGCTGTCGACCTTTTTCACCTCCCCGGTCGCCACATCGAGGATATACAGACTGCGGGAATTATCGGTAAACGAGATCTTTTTGCTGTCGGGAGACCACCGCGTATTCGCATAAAAACCCGCGCCCTTCAACGGCAAGGTTCGCACCGTCCCCTTCCCATCCGCGGACTGGATACAAAGCGCATTTTCACCCGAAGCATCCGAAAAATAGGCGATCCATCTCCCATCCTGTGACCACGCGGGCGCCGTCTCATGAAAACCCGTCGTATGCGTCAGGTTGCGGTAATCGCCCTTCTCCGCCGGCAGCGTGACGATATCTCCGCGGAAGTCGACAACAAGTCTCGCCCCCGACGGCGAGAGTTCCCCGCTTCGGATATACCGGAACCCGCCGGCATAGCGGCTTCGCAGCTCTAACAGATCGGCCGCGATGCCGATGACCAGCCTTTTCTCGGCAGCAGCCTGACCGCCGCCAAGATCGATCATATGCAGATATCCCGCCTGCTCGAATACCAGCCGGCTGTCATTGCCCCCTAATTCCTGGACCGGGAAGTCGCCAAACTTCGTCAGCGCCCGCACCTGCTTGCTGCCGAGGTCATATGCATACACGTTATATTCGCCGTCCCGGTCACTCCGGAAATAAACGGCATTCCCAACCCACACCGGCGAAAGATCATTGCAGCCGCCGCTCGGCCTGGGGATCTCCTCCACCGAATTATCCTTGAAATTGAACAACAGGATCCGGCTGCTCATCCCTCCCCGGTAATGTTTCCACTCCCGTGAAGCGTCTCCCAACGGCGTATACGCCATCCGGCTGCCGTCAGGCGAATAGGTCGCATAAAAAGCGTTCGGAATAGGCAGCTCCGTCTCCGGTCCACCCGCCACCGGGACGGTGTACAGTTTCAGATACCGCGACGTGAACACCGCCCGCTGCGAAGCAAAAAGCACCGCCTTGCCATCCCTTGTAAATCCCCGCACGATATCCGCGGCGGGATGCCAGGTCAATCGCTTCGGAACCCCACCCTCCACCGGGATTACGAACACATCCACATTGCCGTCATACTGCGCGCTAAAGGCGATCCACTTCCCGTCCGGCGAGAACACGGGGTTCGATTCGATCCCCTCGCTCACGGTCAACCGCCGGGGCTGTGAGCCGTCAACATTGGCGACCCAAAGGTCCTGGGCATAGATAAAAGCGACATGATCGGCGCTGACCGCCGGCTGGGAAAGCATCCGCGTGTCTTTCGTATCGATCGCCAGGCTCAGCAGGGGAGCGCCCAGCAGGACACACAACAGGATAAAGAGGGGTTTGCTTCTCATAAAAATTAGTTGAAAAAATTTCTATAAGTTACGTCAAATAATGATCCCATGTCCACTCTTTTCCCAGCAATAACGACAGATTGGACCATCGGCGGCCGCCCCCTCCGGGTTCATCTGTTCTCTACCGGGAAAGGCGCCGACAAGACGCGGTTTCGCGAAGCGCGGCTCCATAACAGGCTGTCGGTCATCGACGCCATCCTCGACCACCGCTTCACCGCCTGGCTTCCCATTCGGGTCGCCGTTATCGAACACCCCGAAGGCGTCTTCCTCGTCGACACCGGCCTCGACTCTGCCGTCAATGACCCCAACTATTTCCCCGGCAGACTGGTCAACCGCTATATCCAAACGCAATTCCGGTTCGACATCCGCCCCCACGAAGAGATCCATCACCAACTCACCAATCATCAGCTCACCCCCGCTACCATCATCCTCACACACCTGCACTTTGACCACATCGGCGGCCTGCGTTTCTTCCCCAACATCCCCGTCCTCCTGCACCGGCAGGAATGGGAACACCCCTTCGGCGCCCTCCCAAAACTCTACCCACCCGGTTTCAAACCCACCCTCCTCGACCTCGACACCGGCGAAGGCCCTTTCCAAAAGGCGCGTACCCTGACCGCCGACAAAAGCCTCGTCCTCGTTCACACGCCCGGTCACACGCCCGGCCACTGCTCGGTGCTGCTAAAGACCGACACCACCCACATCCTGTTGGCGGGCGATGTTTGCTACGATAAGACCCAATTGGAAAATGGAAGATTTGCCGCCAACCTGGCCAACTATAAAAAAGCGGCACAGACCTATGCCGCAATAAAAGAATATTCCCGCCTGCACCCCCTCCTATTCGTCCCCGCGCACGATCCCGAAGCACAGGCCATCCTTACACAGCGCAGCATCCTCATTTGAGGATGGTCACCCCGTTGACCCGCAGATCCCTCCAGCTACCATCGGACCCATTCCCAACCCAAAACCCCGCCATCTTGCCGCCACTATGCACCAGCGGCGTCACCACCAGGCTGGGCTTCGTATTGCCGTTGACAAACACCTCGATCTTCTCCGCAGTCACGGCCATCTTCGCATGGAACCAATCGTTGGGATCAGGTACCGGACTCACCGGCTGCTCGTATTTGTTGGGATATTTCTCCCGCAACACCGGCCAGTCGAAATTCGGATCGGCGATGTATTGCACCGCATGTCCCTTTCTCACGGGATCGGGTGACCGGAAATTGAAGGGCCGGAAATAAACCGCCTCATAAGTGCTATCGTTCACGCCATGAAAAGCAAATCCGACAAAGCTCTGTTGCTGGACATTCTTCCCTTTGATATCGAATTCGATCGTCCCCTCCGTAAAGGGCAGCCCCTTGATCCAGGCCATCCCCGGCCCCTCGGCGGCATTCAAATAAATATTCCCCTTGCCGTCATCCGTAAGCTTTCTGTTCACGATCGTATATCCTGTCTTCTGACTGGAGGCGGCCAGGCCCGCTGCAATAAAACAAAGAAGGAATGGTATTCTTTTCATATGTTAGCTTTTGGTAAAAATCGGAAAAAACACGTAACTGACCCATGATTAAGTCCACCTTAACATTCTTGCTTGCCCTGACCCTTACCTGCACCTATAGCCAAACCTGGATCCGCATCAATCAGCTTGGCTATGCCCCCACCGGCCTGAAAACAGCCGTTCTCGCCGCCAAAAACCCTCTCCACGAAGCAACATTCGAACTCGTCGATGCAATCACTCACCATACCGTATTTAGCGCCCCCACCGGCAGGTCCTTCGGCAGCTATGGCCCCTTCAGCGATACCCGCCGCCTGGATTTCTCCGTCTTTAAAAAGCAGGGGCGGTATTTTATAAAGGTCGGCGCCGTTACTTCCCCCCTCTTCACCATCGGAAGCCGGGTCTATGATGGCGCCGCGGATTTCTGCCTCCGCTATCTCCGCCAGCAACGAAGCGGCTTCAACCCCTTCTTAAAGGACTCCTGTCATACGCATGACGGCTATACGCTTTATGCCCCCGTTCCCGATAGTACGCATATTGATATGGTGGGTGGCTGGCATGATGCAAGCGACTATCTGCAATACTCCACCACCACCGCCAACGCCGTCTATCATCTCCTGGCCGCCTGGCGTGACTTCCCCGGCGTCTTCGGAGACAGGCAACAAGCCAACGGTCTCGACGGCGCCAACCGCATCCCCGACGTCCTCGACGAGGCAAAATGGGGTATGGATTGGCTGCTGAAAATGCATCCCCGCCCGGACTGGCTCTTCAACCAGTTAGGCGACGACCGCGACCATCGCGGCATGCGCATCCCAAAAGAAGATACCAACTACTACGGCCGGGGCCTCGAACGCCCGGTCTATTTCTGCACCGGCCGGCCCCAGGTACGCGGCAAATTCATGAATCAGTCCACAGGTGTCGCCTCCACGGCCGGCAAATTCGCCGCCGCCTTCGCCCTCGGCAGCCGCTTGCTGGCCCCGATCGACAGCACCTACGCAATGTCGCTCGGCCAACACGCCGCCACGGCCCTGCAGCTCGGCCTCGAAAAGCCCGGCGTCTGCCAAACCGCCTCCGTGCTGTCCCCCTATATCTATGCGGAGGACAACTGGACCGATGACATGGAGCTCGCCACCGCCGCTCTGATCCAGCCCGACAAAGCCTGGCAATACGCCCAGCAGGAAAAGATCACCCCCTGGCTCGGCCAGGACACCGCAAAGCACTATCAATGGTATCCTTTTATCAACCTGGGTCATTATGAACTCGCAAAGCAGCAGACGGGAAGCCGCCGCGATTCCCTCATCGCCTGGTACCGCGAAGGCATCGACCGCGTCTGGCAAAAGGCAAAGACAAACGCCTTCTATCGCCACATCCCCTTTATCTGGTGCAGCAACAACCTCACCGTCAGCTTCGCGATCCAATGCTACTGGTACCGCCGCCTTACCGGCGATAAGAAATATCAGCCCCTCGAGCAGGCGGGCTTCGACTGGCTCTTCGGCTGCAACCCCTGGGGCACCAGTATGGTCTATGGACTTCCGGCGGACGGCGATACCCCCTCCGACCCACATTCCGCGTTCAGCCATCTGAAGAACTACCCCATCGACGGAGCACTTGTGGATGGACCTGTATACACCAGCATCTACGATCATCTCATCGGCATCCGCCTCACCCACGACGACCAGTATAAAGAATTCCAGAGCGATCTCGCCGTCTATCATGACGATTACGGCGACTACTCCACTAACGAGCCCACCATGGATGGAACGGCCTCCCTCGTCTATCTCCTCGCCGCCCAGCAGGACCAGGCATCCCATTTTATCTTTTCCCACGGTGCCATCGTCAGGGGCGACTCCACCCGCAAGACCGTAGCCCTGGTCTTCACCGGCGACGAATTCGGCGACGGCCTCCCCGCGATCACAAAGGCGCTGAACAAACACAAGGTCCCCGGCTCCTTCTTCTTCACCGGGCGGTTCTACAAAAATCCCGCCCTCCAGCCGGCAATAAAAGCGTTGCGCCGCCAACATCACTATCTCGGCCCCCACTCCAACCAACACCTGCTATACGCGGACTGGACCCGCCGCGACAGTACTCTCGTCACCGCCGACAGCTTCCGCACCGATCTTCAACACAACCTCGCCGCCATCCAGGCCCTCGGCATCGACACCACCGGCCCGCATTATTTTATTCCCCCCTACGAATGGTGGAACGACACCGTCACCGCCTGGGCCCATGCCGCCGGCTGGCAGCTGATCAATTTCACCCCCGGCATCCGCACAAACGCCGATTATACCTACCCCGAAATGGGCAACAGCTATCTCCCGAGCGACAAGATCCTTCAGAGCCTCAAACAATACCGATCCACCCGCCCCGCCGGCCTCAACGGCGCCATCATCCTCATCCACGCCGGCACCGACCCCCGCCGCAAAGACAAGCTCTACGATCACCTCGACCAGCTCCTTACTTGGTTGCAATCCAATGGTTATCAATGCATCTCTATCCCAAGGCTTCTCGCCAACTAATGCACCCCTGATCCTAAGAGACTCCTTCTGAATGCGGGCTCAACAAATTGAAATTTCAATAAATATTGAAACTTCGAAACAAACTATTATCTTTACATCGAAAACCTCGAATATGAAAACGCTCAAAAACCACGTCATCCTCTATGACGCCGAATGCCCGATGTGCAACCTCTATACCCGCGCCTTCACCACCACCGGCATGCTCGACACCAACGGCCGAGCCCCCTACCAGGATATGCCCGAATTCGCCTGCCCCCTCGTCCATCGCCAGCGTTCCGTCGACGAGATCGCCCTCATCAATAAAACCACCGGCGAAGTCCGCTACGGCATCGACAGCCTCTTCGCCATCATCGGCGCCTCCTTCCCCGTCCTCAAGCCGCTCTTCAATTGGCAACCCTTCCACTGGGCAATGCGCAAACTCTACGCCTTCATCTCCTACAACCGCAAGATCATCATCCCCGCCCCAAAAACCGACACCCCCGGCATCCAGCCCTCCTTCAAGCTTCGCTACCGCATCGCCTGGCTCCTCTTTACCGCGATGATCTCCGGCTGCATCCTTACGGTATACGCAAAACTCCTCACCGGCTGGCTCCCCATCGACAACCCCTGGCGCGAATATGCCATCTGCGGCGGACAGCTTCTCTTCCAGGGCGCGATCGTCACCGCCATCGCCCCCAGCAAGCGCTGGGACTACCTCGGCAACATGATGACCATCTCCCTCGCCGGCGCCCTCCTTCTCTTACCCATGCTCGCCGCGGCGGCCCTCTTTCGTCTAAGCCCCCTTATTCCCGCGGTATACTTCTTCCTCGTCGTCGCGCTCATGTTGCTGGAACATCGCCGTCGCACCCACCTCATGGATCTCGGCCGAATTCTCACTGTCACCTGGATCGCCTACCGTATCGCCATCCTGTTGCTCATCGAAAAATCGTAACTTAAGGTAACATTTCCCCTCTGCCCGCGACGGATCTTTTCAAACCCATTCTATGCAACAAACCAGAAGAGATTTCATCCGCACCATCGGCACCCTCACTATCGGGTTCTGCCTGACAGGCGAAGCCACCATCTGGCCATCTCCAACCCAGACACTCCCAGGCGATCTCCGGGAAAATCCCCGCATCAACGCCTGGCTCGAGATCCTCGCCGACGGCCACGTCCGCGTACTCACCGGTAAGATCGAGCTCGGCCAGGGTATCCGCACCGCCGTCGCCCAGATGGCCGCCGAAGAGCTCGACCTCGACATGAGCCAGGTCGAGGTCCTTCTCGCAGAAACCGGCCGCACTCCCGACGAAGGGTACACCGCCGGCAGCAACTCCATCGAAGCCAGCGCTGTCGCCGTCCGTTATGCCGCTGCCGCCGCCCGTCAAAAACTGCTCCTGCTCGCCGCCCAAAAATGGAACACCCCCGCCGACCGCCTCGAATTCGCCAAAGGCGTCATCACAGACAAGACCGGTCACCGCTCCGCCACCCTCGCGGAGATCCTCGACAACCGCCAGATCACCGACGAGGTCCGCATGCCCGTCACCTTAAAACAGAAGGAAAAATATCAATACATCGGCAAGGCGATCCCCCGCGACGACGTAAAACGCATCGTCACCGGCCAGCCCGTTTACGTCCACGATCTCGAATTCCCAAATATGCTGCACGCCCGCGTCATCCGCCCACCCGTCTACGGCGCCCAAATAAACCCATTCGATCAACAGGCTCTGAGAAGCAAACTTCCCGACGTCACCCTCGTCGTCAACGGCAGCTTCCTCGCCGTTCTAGCGCCCACCGAATACGCCGCCATCAAAGCCCACGGCGCCGTACAGGACGCCGTCAAATGGTCCACGCCGCAAACCTTGCCCGATACTAAGCCCGCCGATCTACCCGCCTACCTGCGAACCCTCCCCGTACAAACCGAACGGGTAACCGAAAAAGGAGATATCACGCCCATAAAACAAAATGCAACCCTAAAAGCCACCTACTTCAAACCCTATATCATGCACGGCGCCATCGGCCCCTCCTGCGCCGTCGCACATTATGGCAACGGCAAACTCGACATCTGGACCCACAGCCAGGGCGTCTACCCGCTGCGGGAGACCATCGCCGCATTCTTACACCTCCCCCCCGACGACATCCACGTAAAAGGCACTCCCGGCTCGGGCTGCTACGGCCACAACGGCGCCGACGACGTAGCCGCCGAAGCCGCCCTGTTGGCCGTCGCCCATCCCGGCAAGCACATCAGGGTCCAATGGTCAAGAGAAGACGAACACGGCTGGGAACCGTATGGCAGCGCCATGCTCATGGACCTCGAAGCCATCGTACTTCCCTCCGGTAAGATCACCCACTGGAATTATGCCCTGCGTTCGGATACCCACGGCACCCGCCCCGGCGGCAACCCTGCCAATTTGCTACCGGCGCATTATATCGAAAACCCCATCGCCCAAAAACCCTCCGGGTTCAGCGGCGGCGCCTACCGCAATGCAGAACCCTATTACGCCATCCCCAATCGCCTCGTCGAAGCCCACTTCTTCACCGGTCCGCTGCGTGCGTCCTCGCTTCGCAGCCTCGGTGCCTATGCCAACATCTACGCCATCGAATCCTTCATGGACGAGCTCGCCGAACAGGTCCGCATCGACCCCATCGAATTCCGCCTCCAAAACCTCGACGATCCCCGCGCAAAGGAAGTCCTCCAACAGCTGAAAAAACGGCTTCCCCCTAACCCCACCGGCATCGGCATCGCCTTCTCCCGCTACAAGAATTCCGGCGCCTACTGCGCCGTCGCCGCCCAGGTGTCCATCGTCAAAGAAACTCCGACTGTAAAGAAAATGTGGGCCGTCATCGACGCCGGCGAAGTCATCAACCTCGATGGGATAAAAAACCAGATCGAAGGCGGCATGATCCAATCCGCCAGCTGGACCCTCTACGAACAGGTCCTCTTCAACAAGGACAAGGTCACCAGCCGCAGCTGGTCCACCTACCCCGTGATGCACATCAACCAGGCCCCCGAAGTCACCGTAACCGTCATCGACCGCCCCGACCAGCCACCCTTCGGCGCCGGCGAAGCCGCCCAGGGCCCCGCCGCTGCCGCCATCGTCAACGCGATCCACAACGCCTGCGGGCAACGCATTCGAACACTTCCGGTAGGGAAAATAGGCGGGCCATCATCCACACCCAGGCCGGCATGAGCCCCCGCCCCACCTTCTGGCTCACCCGCTTCCTCATCCTCCGCCTCCTCGGAGCCATCTACGCCATCGCATTTCTCGCAGCGATCAACCAGGTCCCCCCTCTCATCGGCTCCCACGGCCTCCTCCCCGCCGACACCTTCATTCACCGCATCAGCAACGCCATCGGCTCCGCCAGCGGCTTCTTCCGCCTCCCCTCGATATTCTGGTTCGGCCATTCCGACACCACCCTCCTCGCCGCCGCCTGGCTCGGCTTCCTCCTGTCCCTTCTTGTTACCGCAGGCTTCGCCAATGCGATCATCATGGCCACCCTCTGGATAGTATACATGTCCTTCGTCAACATCGGCCAGGAATGGTATGGCTACGGCTGGGAGATCCAGCTTCTCGAAACCGGCTTCCTCGCCATCTTCCTCTGCCCGTTGCTAAACCCACGCCCCTTCCCAAAACAACCCCCACCCACGCCCATCATCGTCCTCTTTCAATGGCTCATTTGCCGGATCATGCTGGGCGCCGGTTTGATAAAACTCCGCGGTGACGTGGTATGGCGCAACGGTACCGCCCTCTACTATCATTTCGAGACGCAACCGATCCCCGGCCCCCTGAGCCGCTGGTTTCACTTCCTCCCCCGCGGGATATTAAAAGGCGGCATCTACTTCAACTGGCTCGCCGAACTCATCGCACCGTTCTTCGTCTTCTGGCCCCGCATCGCCCGCCACGTCGCCGGCGTCGTCATGATCCTCCTTCAGCTCGTCCTGATCCTCAGCGGTAATCTCTCCTTTCTCAACTGGCTCACCATCGTCCCCGCCCTCGCCTGCTTCGACGACGGCTTCTGGGCAAAGATCCTCCCAAAGGCCCTCGTCCAAAAAGCCATAGCAGCCGAAACAACCGCAGAACCCTCAAGACCCATGACCGTCACCGCCTGGGTGATCACCATCCTCATCGGCCTCCTCAGCATCCAGCCCGTCCTCAACATGCTCTCCCCCCAACAGATCATGAATACCTCCTTCGATCCCCTCAACCTCGTCAATACCTATGGGGCCTTCGGCTCCGTGGGTGAGCAACGTCTCAACGTCGTATTCGAAGGCACCACCGACAGTATCCCCACCGACAGCGCCCGCTGGATTGAATATGACTACAAAGCCCTTCCCGTAGCGCTCGACAAACGTCCTCCCCAGGTCGCCCCTTACCAACCTCGCCTCGACTGGCAAATGTGGTTCGCCTCCATGTCCACCCCCGACGAATATCCCTGGACCCTCACCCTCATCAAGCAGCTCCTCCACAACGACCCCGGCGCCCTGAGCCTCTTCGCCAACAACCCTTTTCCCAACAAACCGCCGCTCTACATCCGCGCGATCCTCTATCGCTATTCCTTCGCACAGCCCGGCAACTCCCAGCACCGCTGGTGGAACAGAACACGACTCGGCGCCCCATGGCTCCCCGCCATGGACGCCGGCGATTCCCGGTTAGCCCCATTCTGAAATTTTCAATGCGCCACCTTGATATATCCCCACCCCTCCCGCTGCTTCGTCACTATCTCATAGATCCCATCCGGAACCATTTCCACACCCGCCACCAATTGATCCGTTGAGATATTGTTCCGCTTCATCGTCATCGCGCAGACCTTGAATTTCGCTTTCCCGTCCGCGATCAGTTTTTGCACCGCACTCTCCTGCGCCGAACGGCCACGCACCGCCAGATCCAGGCCCTGTCCGTAGATCACCACCTCCAATTGGGCTTCCGGGTTGGCATTTCGGATAAGCCCGATCTCCCGGATCACCGCCTGTTGGTTGATGGTATCCCTGCTGGTCAGGTCGAAGACGACCCGGTAATCGTTGGATTGCGCATACCCCGTCGCCATCAACAGCATACACAGGATGCTGAAGAAAATATGCTTTTTCATAAAGAAGTTTTGTGCGTAAAGTTACTCCAGGGGCAACCCTTCTCAATAGCATGTTTGGGGGGTGCCTATCGCTTAAGAAGCGTCCGCTCGTCTTGAGTCAATTTGCTCTCATCCGGCACATAGCCCGGATCAGGCATATACCAGGGCTGGCGCGAATAGTAGGCAACATATACGTCTTCGACGGAAAAGGAGAGACTATCCACCCGGGAGTCGAATTTGACTTCCCCATCACCCGTATGCTTGCTTAATGTCTTGCTATAATAGGTATACTGACTCGGACACACTTATCCACCGAGTCATACTCTTCATGGGAATACGGCCGGTCAAAACTCTTTCCGGATCCGGTCATCGTCCACTCGGCAGCATGACTAAAAAAACTTCTCGGTATCACCAGTTCCTGGATATCTCCCATCTCGATCTGCAAAGTAAAGTCATCGACCTGCCGGTTCGCCCACCTCTTTGCCGCAGTAAGGACATACAATAGACTATAATGTTCGACGACCGAGCTGGATAGATCGACAATATAAGTATGCTTCAAAATATTCAAACCTTTATGGAACACCGCCTTGAAATGATACACATAAAAAAAGCTGGCATCCTCACCTTCCTTGGTAGCCTGTGCAAGGGTTATTGCCTTGATCTTTCCCTCCCGGTAATAACTCTTGTCCCGTACAAGTGCCACCTTCCACGGCACATTGGCGCCATTCAGATTCACCGTAAACTGGTCGATATAAGGCTGTCCATCGGCCCTGGGAGTTGCATCGACATCTCCGGCGGGCGAATAGGCCTCAAAACCGACCTCGATCGTCTTGTCCTCTTTTGGATTGAAAAACTCGTAATAAACCGTTATTTGTGCTTGCCGGTCGGCATTACGCTTGATCGTCAATATCTCCTTCCGCACCGAGATATCCGTCTCATACATCGGGATCAATTGATTGCCGTTGACGCGAAAGGCGCCATCATTGGCAAAACAAAAAACAGGCAACAGGAGCAGGGGAAGCAGGGCTTTCATAGACCCCAAGATATCCTAAAAGTTGATTCAGACCAACCAATTCACCCAAGGTTTAAGCCTTATACATAAAATTTTGAAAAATAGTACGAATGGAAAATTTTCCCTACACCCGGATTAAACCAGCATTAAAATCCCCGATCTACCTCTACTACTACAACGTTAAAATTTACAATCATGAAAACGAGATTCATTATCTCGCTGGCGACACTCACGGTCGTCGCCGGCCTGATCATTGCCTGCAACAAAAGCAATTCCGCAACGGGCAACAACACCGGCAACAGCACGGCGCCCAACAACAGTACTACACAGGTAGAGACGCAGGCCGATGACGAAAGCCAGGTCAACACCGAATTGAACACGGCCGAAGACGACATCAACAACTCCCTGAACACCAGCGCCGCCTTTAATGGCGTAAGCACAACCAGCACAGCCAACGGACTCCAAACCGATGGTGCCGGCGGCCTTCAGATCCTCTACAACCTCTGCGACGCAACGGTAACCACCGACACCGCCAACGGCCAGCGCGAGCTGATCATCACCTACAACGGCCTCGGCTGCGCAGGCCATCGCACCCGCACGGGGGTCATCACCATCTCGATCCCCATCGGCACTCATTGGAAAGACAAAGGAGCCGTGGTCTCAGTAAGCATCGACAATCTCAAGATCACCCGCGTCCGGGATCAGAAGACCATCCTTATCAATGGCGCCTACAAATTCACAAATGTCACCGGCGGCCTGCTTCGTGATCTCGCCAGTCTCGGCACCATCACCCACACCGTCACTGCCGACAACCTCACCGTTCAATTCGCCGACAGCGCAACCCGCACCTGGAGCGTAGCCAAACAAAGAGTATTCACCTATAACAACGGCGTGGTCGTCACCACAACCGGCACGCACTCCGACGGCACCAACAATAATGTCGCCGTCTGGGGAACCACCCGCTTCGGCAACTCCTTCGAAACCCTCATCGTACAACCCCTCGTCATCGAACAGGACTGCGACTGGCGCCTGACCAGCGGTCAGACGGAATCCATCCGCAAAGCCGTCACCCTTGATATCACCTATGGTCTCGACTCCAGCGGCAATCCCACCTCTTGTCCCGGCATCGGCTATTACTATTACAAAGCCGTTTGGACAATAGGCAATAAGACCTATACCTTCATAGCCCCCTATTGATCGTTCCCGTCGTTTTCATCCATAGGTCGTTCCGGGTCGGGGACGACCTTTTTATTTTGCCCCGCCTCTCTCTACTCACCGAGTCCTCAGCTTTCGCATAAGCCCGACCCAAACCCCATATCCCGCCGCGTTAAGGTGCAGCCCATCCGCCCTCGCAAACTTCCGGTCCAACTCCCCCTTCCCATCCATCACCGCCGATCTCAAATCGATAAAAACACCCCCCCGCTCCACCACCGCCTCTTTCAACGCCCGGTCCAGATCCTCCACCACGGCATTCTTCCCCGCCACCTCCGGGTACTCCTTCCTCGCATCCGCATTGGTCGGCAAAACACTCACAACATAGATTTCCACGCCCGGGCAGGCCAACCGAACCCTCCCCATCATCACAAGGATATTCGCCAGGACCATCCCCGGGGGAATATCCTGCGCAATATCATTGATCCCCGCCTCGATGAACAACTCCCTGGGACGCCGCGCGATGATCTCATCCAAGCGCCCAAGCATCCCAAAACTATTATCCCCCGCGATCCCCCGGTTCACAACATCCGAATCCCCCAGCAACCGCTTCCAATCTCCATATTCCGTCAGGCTGTTCCCCAAAAAGATCATCCCGCCGGTCCTCATCGGCTCCCCGCGAAACCGGGCGATCCGCTGATCGAAATGCTCCGGGACAAACCGGATCGTATCATACCGCGGCGCAACCCATCCCCGCCTCTCCGCGACACTCAGGAAATTGATCTTCCACCCATCTCCCTCTTTCCGAAAGGTCCCACTCTCCACCCAATCAAAACTCTCCCTCGCCGTATCCTCAAAAACAAAATCGGCATGATTCATCCACCGCGCATCCCCCGAAAGCTCGTCGACATGGATCACAAACCCGCTCAGCTGATACTTCACCGTAAAAGGCAGGTTCCGCCGGATATTGGCGAAGCCGCTGTCGTTGTTCCATACCTTCCCCTCCTCATAGAGCACAAAATCCGCCGTCGTAATTCGCCGCAGCGCAATCGTATCCTTTGTTTCGATCCCGCGAAAGAACTCCCCCACCAACCGTTGCAAAACGGCCGGATCATCTCCCGCCGGTCGCTCCCCTGGTCGCTCCACCGGTCGCCCCACCGGGGCCAAAGCAAGAATCAAGTACATCCACCACATAAATAAAATAATTATCAGGTTTAACCCACAAACTATAACTTACAAGACAAGCCCGATGTGCCAAAATGCTCAATTATGTATTTCACCCAGCTGCCGGATCATAGCCGGCCCGACTTCGACGAAAACCTGCACTTCAGCCGGTTCAAAAAGCAGAACATCGTCTTCAACGCGGTCAGCACACAGGCCGGCTGCGACAACCACATCGGCTGCCTTTCCTTCAAAACCGTACTGCAAGGGGAAGAATGGTATGGCATCGACGGCCGCAACATCGCGGTCCGCCCCGGGCAATTTCTCATCCTGAATGACGATCAGCCCTATTCCTGCCATATCAAAAAGGATGAACCGGCAAGGATCATCTCGATCTTTTTCAAAAAGGAATTCGCAAACGCGGTCCTCAAGGACGCTGGCGATACGTCCTCACCCGACAACCCAACGCACGCGCCAATCGAGTTCTTTCAAACGCTCTACGATATCGACCGCACCCTCCGCCAAAAACTCAACACCTTCATCACCCACCTCGACACCCAGGGCTACAACAGCGATGCCGTCGATGAATACCTCGTCTTCTTCCTGCACCACCTCATCCGCACCCATCGCTCCGAACTCACCCGCGCGGCAGGCATCAACGCCCTCAAACCCGCCACCCGAACCGAGATCTACAAACGCCTCATCATCGCAAAAGACGTTCTTCATTCCTCCTATCCCGAACCCCTCAACCTCGAAACCCTCAGCAAAGCCTCCTGCCTCTCCGTTCCCCAGCTCGTCCGCCATTTCCATGCAGCCTTCCACGAAACGCCCCACCGCTATCTTAAAACGCTCCGCCTCCGCCACGCCGCCGAAAAACTGGCCACCACCACAATTCCCATCCAGGAAATAACCTGGCAATGCGGATTCGAGGACCCCAGCGCCTTCTGCCGGGCCTTCAAATCTGCTTACGGCAAACAGCCAGAAGCCTATCGCAAAAAATATACAGCATGCCAACCAACCACCTTCTGATCAAAGGAACCGTCCAGGGCGTCAACTACCGCGCCTCCGCCAAAGCACAGGCAGATCGCCTCTCCATCAAAGGCTGGGTCCGCAACACCCCCGAAGGCCATGTCGAGATCACCGCCACCGGCGACGCATCCAGTCTCGACCAATTCATAAGCTGGTGCCGCCGCGGCCCCACTCACGCCACCGTCACGTCCGTCGAAACCAAGCCCCTCCCCGAAACCCCCTTCGCCTCCTTCACCATCCGCCGCGGCTAAGGCCCGCCCCGCACAATCACTTCTCCGGCACAACCACCCTCTCCACCCCCTTCCCCCGGCACAACGCATTGAACCCCGCCACATCCTTCTCCAACAACCCATCCATCCGTCCTTTCAAACCCTTCCACGCCACCTGCAACTCCCCATACCGCTCCTTTTGCCCCGCCGTCACATAGGGAATATTCACATCCATCTCGCCCTTCAAAAAGACATAATCCGCACTAAGCTCATTGATAAAATTGATCACATCGTCATTGCTCTGCGCCTTGTTCTGAACCAACTCCTCCTCCCACTTCAATAGCCTGTCCGCAATCCTTCGCCCACTATCCGCCACCTGCTTCCAATCCGCCCTCGACCCCACAAGCCCCACCACCTCACTCACCTGCTGGCGCACTTTCCGGATCCGCAACACCGACTCATGTATCTCCCGGATCCCCTCCTCCACCCTCCCCGACCATTCCTGCTGCTCGGCATACTCCGCAGCACTCGCCTTGATCCTCGGATCGGCCAGGACAGTAAATTTCACCGCCCGCTCAACACTGTCATAACGCAGCCGCGCACTGTAAACACCCGGTGCCGCCTTTCTCCCCGAAAACTCCCCCTCGATAAACACCTTCGGCACCCCGGGCAGCGTCGGGTATCGCATGTCCCAAACCATCCGGTTTAAGCCCGGACCAAACGGCAACACCGGGTCCTCCGAAGGACCACCCGGATAATGCACAAAGCCCGGTTCCTCCTTACTCGAATATCTCCGGATAACCCGCCCGGCGTCATCCAATATCTCCAGCGACAAAGCCCGCGAAGTATCGACCTTGGCCGGCAACTGGTAATAGACCACCACCCCCGTGGAGGGGTTGGTCCCCGCCACCGCAGGCCGCCGCTGCTCTTCTTCCTCCTCATAATCCTTCACTACCTTGTCCAACGCACTGCCACCCGAAACCCGGTAGGCATCCCCGGGCGGATACAACTTCACCTCGTTCTTCGCCCCCGGTGGATCATAGCCGCGCAACACATTCAGATCGTCCAGGATCCAAAACCCCCGGCCCATCGTCGATGCGATCAAATTGCCCTTGTGAACAAGAAGATCCGTCACCGGTGTCACCGGAAGATTCAAGGGCAACGGCAACCACTTCGCGCCCCCGTCAAACGAAATATAAAATCCCGTCTCCGTTCCCGCGTACAAAAGCCCCTTCCGCACATCGTCTTCCCGTACAGTACGGGTATAGGCTCCATTCAGTATACCGTTGACGATCTTCGTCCAGGTTTTGCCATAATCCGTCGTTTTATAAATGGCCGGCGCCAGTTCATTCCACTTATATCTTGTCGTAGCGATATAGGCCGTCGCCTTGTCAAAAGGAGAGACTTCGATGCAATTGACAAGACACTCCCCCAACCCCGCCGGCGTCACATTGCTCCAGGTCTTTCCCCCATCCCGCGTAAGGCTCACCACCCCGTCATCACTCCCCGTCCAGATCACGCCCTTCTCCAATGGCGACTCCAGCACATAGGCCAGGGTGCAATAATTCTCACCACCCGCACCCTCATTCGTATAAGGCACCCCGCTCTTGCCCATATGGGCCGTATCATGCCGCGTGAGGTCCGGCGAGACGATCTCCCAGGTCCTGCCCAGGTCCGTCGTCTTGAAAAGCCGGTTGCCGCCATGATAGAAAGTATTCGGCTCCCAACGCGAACAGATGATGGGCGCATTCCAGTTCCACCTGTATTTCATATCCCGGGGCTGCAACGCCTGATATTGTATTGGCGCGACCATGATCGACTTCCCCTCCCCGGAGGACCGGTCCACCACCTCGATCGTCCCCTGGTAACTCCCGCCCATTACATACCGCGGGCTATCCGGATCGAAGGCGAGAAATGCACTCTCTCCGCCCGCCGAATAGAACCAGTTCTTCTCCCCAATACTCCCACCCGTCGTATTCCTGCTGGCGATCATAACGGAAGTGTTGTCCTGCTGACCCGCATACAGATTATACGGGAAAAGATTATCCGCATTCACCCGGTACAGCTGGCCCGTAGGCTGGTTATTCTGCGTGCTCCAGCTATCCCCGCCGTCGAATGTGACCGCCGCGCCGCCATCATTGGAAATGATCATATTCCGGTCATTCCGCGGATTGATCCACAGTTGATGATAATCCCCATGCGTACCGCCGATATTCGACCAGCTCTTGCCGCCATCGATCGATTTCAAGCCCGGCGAATTCAACACATACACGACATTCTCATTCTGGGGATCGGCAAACACCTCGATATAATACCAGGCCCGCTGAACAAGCCGGTGGTCCACACTCACCCGGCTCCAGCTCTTGCCCGCATCCTCGGAAGCAAACAATCCTCCCTCTTCCTTTTGAGTATCGCTTTCAATCAGCGCATATACCTTACTGGAATTGGCGCCCGATACCGAAATACCCATTTTCCCCATCTCCTTGGGCAACCCCTTCTCCAGCCTGACCCAGGTCTGGCCGCCATCGACGGATTTATAAAGCCCACTCCCCGGACCACCGCTCCGCATCTGCCAGGGTAGCCGCCGGTGATCCCACATCGCTGCATACAACACCCTCGGGTTGTTCATGTCCATACTCAGATCCGCACACCCCGTATTCTCATCGATGTATAGTGTTTTTTTCCAATTGAGTCCTCCATCCGTCGACACATACACCCCGCGATCGGCCGACGCCCCATACGGCGCGCCCTGCGCCGCCACATAAACGATATCGGGGTTTTGAGGATGGATGCGAATTGCCGCCACCTGCATCGTCCCCTCAAGTCCCAGTTTCTTCCAGGTCTTGCCTGCATCCGTGGACCGGTAAACCCCATCGCCATAACTACTCATCACTCCCCGCACCGCATGTTCCCCCATCCCTACATACAAGACATTGGGATCACTCTCTGCTACCGCCACGGCGCCCACCGATCCGGTTTGAAAGAACCCATCCGAAACATTCTGCCAGGTCCACCCGGCATTCTCTGTCTTCCAGACACCCCCGCCGGTCGTACCCATATAATAGATCTGTGGATGACCCACCACCCCGCAGGAGGTAACGCTTCGCCCGCCCCGGAAAGGCCCGATATTCCTCCATCGGAGCGGCTTCAAATAAGTATTCAGGGAAATATTTTGGGCCCATCCGGCCATCGAAAGTGTCCAAAAGCAAACAATAAAAACAAGATTTCTCATGACTTGGCAATTAGAGGTTAAAGTTGATGACGCTGCTTCGTCTTCCAAAATAGCGATTATTTAAATGTGTTAGACTGCGTTTACCGATGCAGCCTTTTAATGTATTTTTAATGTCTGACCTAATATAACAATTTAAACCAAACTAACAGCTAACCATGAGACAACACCTGCTACTGGTGATGGCATGCTTTTGCATGTCTGTTAGTCAGTTATTGGCCCAAAACCGGTCCGTAACAGGCAAAATCACCGACGAAAAAGGAACCCCTATCCCCCAGGCTTCCATCTTTGTAAAAAGTAACAAGGTCCTCTTCGGGACCTCTTCGGCTTCAGATGGAACATTTTCCCTATCCGTTCCCCCCACCGCAAAATCAATTCTCGTCACATCGGTCAATTTTCAACCCCTCGAATTGTCCATCGGTGACAAAGGGATCATCAACTTTACCCTCACATCCAATGCGTCCAACCTCGATGAAGTGGTCGTGACAGGATACGGCACCCAGAAGAAGTCGGCCAATACCGCTTCCATAGCAAGAATAGGCGGCGAAAAACTCGAAGACCGGCCCTTCACCTCGGTCGACCAGATGTTGCAGGGTGCCTCCGCAGGCCTCCAGTCCTCCGCAACCACAGGTCAGCCGGGCGCTAACCAGGCCATCCGCATCCGTGGTATCGGTAGCTTTAGCTACGGCGGCGCCCAACCGCTCTACGTGGTCGATGGGGTCCAGATCAACGGCGGCGACCTCGCAAACGGTAACGGGACGACGACAAGCGGCTCCGGCAGCTTTAACATCAACCCCAGCACCAACGTCCTGGCTACAATGAATTCCAACGATATCGAAAGCATCAGCATTCTTAAGGACGCAGCCGCTACCGCCATCTATGGCGCCCGCGGTGCAAACGGCGTCATCGTCATAACGACCAAAAGTGGAAAACTGGGCAAGGCCCAGTTCCGCTTCGACGCCGAGGTCGGCCAGAACAAACCTGTCCTGCCTCCCAAAAACGGCCTGCCTCTCCGGAAAAAAAACTGGATCAACCTGCTGAACGAAGGCATGGTCAATGCTGGCCTCCCGCAGTCCACGATCACCCAAACCCTCCACAGCTATGGTGATACTTCGAATATCGACACGGATTGGCTGGGCCTGGTGACCCGTAAGGGCCTCCAGCAACAATACAATCTCAGCGTGTCCGGTGGCGAGAACAAGCTCAAATACTTTCTCTCCGGCGGCTACTTTAAACAGGAAGGTACCACCATCGCCACCGACCTCCAGCGGGTCACGGGCGATCTGAAGATCACCTACACGGCAACCGACCGGTTGACCCTGACGACCAAGATCAATGCCGGTAACGTAGTACAAAACTCCGCCCTGGCCTCCAGCGGCACATCGGGCGGCGGCGGCTACTTCGGCAATCCCAACTATGTGGCTACGACCCTGCGGCCGACCCAGAACCCCTATAATGCGGACGGAACGCTAAATATCAACACTGGCAACAACTACGGCTTCCCCTCGCACTATAACCCGCTGTTCATCGCCGCAAACGACAAAAGATGGTTAAAAGAGTTCCAGGGCCTCGCCAACCAGACCGTGAACTATAAGATCATGGAAGGCTTACGGTTCACAAGCACCATGGGCCTTCAGTATGTGACCGACGAAGAATACCAGTACAACAACCCCTTCCACGGAGACGCATCGGGTTCCTCAGGCGAAGGCATCTCCTTCTACACCCGCAACTTCCTCTGGGATTGGACAAACCAGCTGGATTATCATCGGGACCTCAACCTCGACAAACACTTTTATCTTGATGCCAAAGCCGGCTACGAGTCTATCAAGAACAATTACTTCCAACAGGCCGGCGACGTAACAGGGTTTCCCCCAAATTCGGATCTCTACCTGTCTACCAACGGCGCAACCTCGACAAACGGAAAGGCCAGCGGCTCCAACTATACCTTTAATGGATATTTCGGTAACATCAGCCTCGGTTACCTGGACCGCTATAACCTCTATGGCAGCATCCGCCGGGATGCCAGTTCCCGCTTTAGCGACAACAACCGCTGGGGTACATTCGCATCCGTCGGCGTAGCATGGACCATCAGCAACGAAGCCTTCTTCGCCAATTGGCAAGATCCCATCACCAGCCTTAAACTCCGTGCAAGCTTCGGCAACAACGGGAATGCAGAGATCGGAAACTACACCTGGCGCCAGACGTACGGCTACGGCTATAACTATAACGGCATCGCCGGCGGGCGCTTCGACAACATTGGTAACGCCAACCTAACCTGGGAAAAGAACCAGCAGCTGGACTTCGGTCTCGACCTCGCCCTGTTCAAGAACAGGGTCAATCTTACCGCGGACTACTACGACCGGAAAACAAAGGACGCCCTCCTTTCCCAACAAATCTCCCGGACAAGCGGTTTCACCGGCTTTATCAACAACATCGGCGATCTCGAGAATAAAGGCTATGAACTGACACTCAACATCATCCCTGTGCAAACGAAGGATTTCACCTGGGAAGTGAATTTCAACATCTCGCACAATACGAACAAGGTCACCCGGCTTCCCGCAGGCGATCAGCTCAACCCACAGAACAGCTCCTTCCTGCTGAGAAAAGGAAAGTCGATCTACTCGTTCTACACCCGCGGTTGGGCAGGCGTAAATCCCGCGAACGGCGATCCCCTCTGGTATACAGATAGTACTCGCAAAGCGCTCACAAACCAGCGAACCCAATCCTCGCTCTACCTCGTAGGCAAACAGGCGGATCCGAAATATTTCGGCGCCCTCGGTACTACCCTCACCTACAAAGGCGCTTACTTTAGCTTCGACTTCTACTACAACTATGGCAACTACTTCCAGGAAGGCTATGCCCAGTATTTCCTCGATGGCACCTATCCCACCCGCGGAAAATATACCGAGAACCTGAAGCGTTGGCAGAAAGCCGGCGACAAGACCGACGTGCCAAAATATATCTATAGCTCGACGGCCAACACCGCATCCGGATCCGATCGTACCATTTATAATGGCGACTATATCCGGCTCCGCAACGTCCAGCTGGGTTACCGGGTGACCAGCAAATCCTTGCTCCAGACCTTGCATGTCAGCGCCCTGAATATCTATGTCCGCGGCACCAATCTTCTCCGGTTCACCTATGACAAGGATTTGGTCAGCGACCCGGAACAAGGCGTACTGGGCGTGAACAACCAGCAGATCCTGTTGAGTAAATCGCTTACCGCCGGCCTGAACATCACTTTCTAATCACATCTAATTCATCGACGAATGAAACACATACAATCGTTCAAATACAGGATAATGGCGGCGGCGCTTTCAATGGCCCTCTTCGCCCCCTCCTGCAGTAAGAACTTTACCAACCAGTTGCCTTACAATGCCGTCCCGGCTGGCACAGCCGTCACCGACGAACCCAGTATGTACACCGCCGTCCTCGGCATGTATTCCTCGCTCCGCGCAACGGACTTCTATGGCCGCACCTACACCGTCAAAGGCGACCTGATGTCCGATGACTGCTTCCTTTCTTCCTCCAACTCCGGACGCTATCTCGGCTTCAACAACTATGACATGGATAAGACCAACACTTATCCCAGCGCGGTCTGGCAGAACGCATACGCCACGATCAAAAATGCCAATTTTATCATCAATTCCAAGGTAGGACAGGCTCCGAACACCGACAATCTCAGCCACATGGTCGGTGAAGCCTACGCCATCCGCGGCCTCGTCCTCTTCGACCTGCTGCGCAATTTCTCCATGCCCTTCAGCGCCGGAGATGGAGACGGTGTCCCCATTGTCCTGAAATTCGACGTCGCCGCGAAACCCGCCCGAAACAAGATCACGGAAGGCTACACCCAGGCTCTCGCCGACCTCACAAAGGCCCTCTCCCTCGTAAAATTCGACCTGGGCACCACCATGAAGTTCACCGCCACCGGCCAGTCCCGGCTCATCAATTCATCCTATATTACAAAGTTCGCGATCGAAGGCCTGCTCGCCCGCGTCTATCAGCACATGGGCGATTGGACCAACGCTAGAGCGATGGCTCTCGACGTATATGAGAATGGCGGCTTTTCCATGGTATCCAGCAGCGGACTCGTAGGTTACTGGGCCGGCACCAGCCCCCGAAGCGACAAGGTCGAGACAATGTTCGAAGTCACATCGGACGCAAACAATAGCGTCAGCGACGGCACCCTCGCCAACCTCTACGTGCCGAAACCCGTCGGCAGCTATGGCGATATCCTCGCGACAATGACATTGTATAACAGCTACGCCACCACCGACGTTCGGCGAAACCTGTACAACCCAAGTACCCGCACAGGCCAGCTCGGCACCGCTTACTATGTGACAAAATACCCCATTGACGTCGTAAACTACGACGACGTGAAGATCGTCCGTTTCGCAGAGGTGCTTCTCATCCTCTCCGAAGCATGCCACAACACTAACGACGACGTCAACGCCTTGAAATATCTCAATACGGTAGCCCAGAAAAGAGACCCCTCTTCGCCCGGCTATATTACTACAGGCGCACCGCTCCTGGACAGCATCCTTTCCGAGCGCCAAAAAGAACTGGCATTCGAAGGCTATCGATACTGGGATCTTTATCGCCTGCAACGCAGTTTCGTCAAACCCCAGGCTCAGGATGCTTTCAGCAATATCATCAAAAGCATCACCGTCACCCCTGGATCGACCAGGAATTTCATCTTCCCCATACCAAACGACGAGATTCTGGTCAATCCCAACCTGAAACAGAATCCCAGCTATTAAAAATAAAGAGGCCCCGCAGATTGCGGGGCCTCTTTATTCACCCTCATTTTTTCTTCATCGGCGCGGGCGCCGCTGCCGGTCTCGTATACTGCATGACAAGATCAGCCTTACCGGCGGAATTGAATCGCCAGACCTCGTGCAACTCCGTGGAATCCACCTTCCCATCCTTATGGGTATCTATCTCCGTCCCCCAGATCAGCGCCCAATGCTCGTTCTTGTCCACACTCTTCAGGGCCATCACCGCATCCACGCGGTCGACAGCGCTCTTATAGGAACTCCTCACGGCCTGCACCATCACCATAGCACTGTCCCTGCTCGCATGGATCCTCGCGCCGTTACCCAGGTACATTTCCATCGAGTCGGCGATCATGTCCTTTCCCTTGCTAAGATCACCCTCATCATAGACCTTCCACAAGGCCAGCAATGTCTCGGCATTCTTCGGATCATCGATCACAAAATTCGAGGAATACATGATCTCATAGGGAGACTTGATCGGTTTTACGGCAGCGGCGGAAGAATCGGTCTTCGCAGCCTGAGGCGCAGAAGGAGCGCTGTTACAGGCAGCAAAAAGCACCGCCAGCACAATCGCAAAGTTTAGTTTCATGATCATAGATTTTAGTTAGACAATATTCAAATCAACCCTCTTATTTTTGGGGTGGGAACGCCTTATTGATCGGCGCGCGGTCGATAAACTGGATGTACCGGTCCACCTTATCCGCGGAATTATAATGCGCAAGCGAATGCACCCAGAACCCCAGCCTGGCCCCGTTCTTGTACTTTACATGCACCTCATTCCACCCCATTGCCCACACACCGGGCAGATCCGGGCCCCTCTGCGGCTGGTTTACCTTGATCGGCAGCCAGATATCATTCGTGAAGGCCAGCGAATCGATCGCCTTTCCCCGCCGCTCCGTCCAATACCTGGAGATCGCCTCCTTCCCGGCAAGACTATCCCCCGAAGACCAGATAAAAACGGCATTGTCGGCAAACTGATCCACCCATCCCGCGACGTCCCCCGAGCTAAGTGCCGCCATCGCCTTCTTCTGCAGGTCCGTATACCGGGCATCTGCGAATTCCGTGGGCGGTGGCGTAGCGGACGCCGCCGGGGTTGCAGCCTTGGTGCTATCAGTGGAAGTAGTGCCCGCACCAGAATTGTTGCAGGCAAAGAACAGGCAGCACGCAGCCGCCCAGCAAATGGATTTTTTCATTGCAAGCGATATTTAGGGTTAAAAAAAGCTATTTCTTCCGCCGGGGTAAGGAAACAATGGAGATAAGGAAAAATGAAGGAGATAAGGAAATGCAGGCGCAGTAAAAGCCTGTCTAATATAAGTAAAAATTAGCACCAAAAATAAAATACCTTCCTATATTCGGGGTCAAACCCAAACGAGTCGCATGAAAAAGTTCATCCCTTACCTCCTATTCTGCACCTTGCAAACCGTCGCACAACCCAGGACAAATATACCAACCCCCGCGGCGTCAGCCGCGCCCACCACAGCCGAACGCCCGCCCGCCCACAGCCGCATCCTCAATATCGACTCCTCCGTCACCACCCACGCCGACGTAACTATAAAAGGCCAGAAGATCCCTTACGATGCCACCGCCGGAACCATCCCCGTCTGGGATGAAGAAGGCAAACCCATCGCCGGCGTATTCTACACGTATTACGAGCGGTCCGACAGCAAGGATCGCAACAGCCGCCCCCTCGTCATCTCCTTCAACGGCGGCCCGGGTACCCCCTCCGTTTGGATGGAGATCGGCTACACCGGACCCCGGCGCTTAAAGATCGACGACGAAGGCTACCCGATCCAACCTTACGGCGTTCAGGAAAATCCCTACTCCATCCTCGACGTCGCCGATATCGTCTATGTCGACCCGGTCAACACCGGCTTCTCCCGCGCCGTCAGCAAAGACATCCCCGCCGGCAAATTCTTCGGGGTCAACGAAGACATCAAATACCTCGCGGAATGGCTGGCCACCTTCGTATCCCGGAAAAATCGCTGGGCCTCCCCCAAATTCCTCATCGGCGAAAGCTATGGCACCACCCGCGTCTCCGGCCTGGCCCTCGAGCTCCAGAATGCGCAGTGGATGTACCTCAATGGCGTCGTCCTCGTGTCCCCGACCGAAATTGGTATCGATCGCGCCGACTATGTAAAGACCTCCCTCCTCGTCCCCTACTACGCCGCCACGGCCTGGTACCACAAAGCCCTCGCCCCCGAGCTCCAGAAGAAAGACCTCACCGACTACCTCCCCGAGGTCGAGGACTTCACCATCAACGAACTCATGCCCGCCCTGGCAAAAGGCGGCTTCCTCGAGGATGCCAAACGGCAAGCCCTGGCCGCAAGGCTGGCCCGCTACACCGGCCTCTCGGAAAAAGCCGTTCTCGGGACCAACCTCGAGATCCCCACAAATTTTTTCTGGAAAGAACTCCTCCGCGATAAAGGTTTCACCGTAGGACGCCTCGATTCCCGCTATAAAGGCATCGACCGCCAGGACGCCGGTGCATCCCCCGACTACAACGCCGAACTCACCTCCTGGGAACACTCCTTCACGCCCGCGATCAATATCTATCTCCGCGAAGACCTGCACTACAAGACAGATCTGAAATATTATATGTTCGGCCCCGTCCGCCCCTGGAACGACCAGGACAACCGCGTCGGCGAAAACCTCCGCCAGGCCATCGCCCAAAACCCCTATCTGCATCTCCTGATCCAATCGGGCTACTATGACGGTGCCTGCGACTATTTCAACGCCAAATACAGCCTCTGGCAGATCGACCCCAGCGGGAAACTAAAGAACCGCCTCCACTGGGAAGGCTACCGCAGCGGCCATATGCTCTATCTGCGCAAACCCGACCTCGAAGCAGCCACCGAAAACCTTCGCCGTTTCATCCGCGAAGCCACCCCCAAACCAGGTGAGCCCGCAAAGTATTAACCGTTCTGCACCCTCTCCTTTTCCTCACTCGCCCCATCCGAGTGCCGCGTCGCCTTCTCCGCCTTGCCGAACCGGAAGGTAAAAGCCAGCGTCAGCACCCGGCTGTCCCGCTTGAGCTTGAAGTATTCCGAAGCATCCGGAAAAGAGGTCAGCCCCTCCATGGCATTCGTATAAAAGAGGTCCCGATAACTAAGCTTGACCGTCCCCTTCTTCTTTAACACCGCCTTGGCAACGCCCACCGACGCCTGCCCCGTCGGATACAACAGCTCCTGGATATCGTTCCGCGCCCGCGTCGTATAAAAACCCGACACCTCACCGGTATAACCCCGGCCAAAGCTCAGCTGGTTATTGATATTCGCACTGAGTTGAGTGATCGTCGACGTATACGTATTCCCATTGAACCCCCGAAGCTGCTTGTGATTCATCACCGCCGTCAGCGCCATCGACCACCACCGCGCCGGCGACACATTCAGGCTCATCGACAGCCCCAGGTTATACACCCGCCCGACATTCCCCTGGGTATAATAAAGGATGGTTTTCGACGTGTCGGAAAGAAATATCTGCGAGAAGTAGTTCGACACACTCGCATAAGAAACCCCCGTCGTCAGCAAATTCCCATATTGATGGCTCAGCTCGAAGTTCCACGTATACTGCGGCAGCAGGTAGGGATTCCCCGACTCGTAGGTGTACTTGTTGATGACGAATAAAAAAGGATTCAGGGTCTGGAACACCGGCCGGTCCACCCTCCGTCCCACCGTCAGGGTCAGACTGTTCAGCGTATCCAGCTTATAGGACAGGTAGCCGCTTGGGAAAAGGCTCCCATAATTCCGGGACACCAGCGAATCCCGCTGCGTGCTGTTCCCCGTTTGATGCGCCGTGTAGTGGGTATACTCGTAACGCAACCCACCCTGGTAGCTCCAGCGGCGGACCTTACCCTCAAGCGATCCATATGCCGCCTGGATATTCTCCCGGTAAACAAAATGGTTGCTGAGCGTCTCGTCTTTTACCCATTGCTGGTTCAGCCAGTCCTGGTACGTCGCCGCGTTATCCGTATGACTGGAAGAAGATTTGAATCCCGTGGTCAGCGTAAACTCGGAACCAAGCCCGATGGTCGCATCCGCCTTCGCCGAAAAGATATCGATGGTCGTCGGGATATTGTTGCGGTATATCTGCTCATAACCGCCCGCGGTTAACAACTGATTATCAAAATCCTGCTGCAGCCTCATCCGGTAATGCAGGTAATCGACGTCGGCGGTCAGTTCGGCATTCCTGGCCAACACCTGCTTGCCATTCCAATTGATCGCCCCGTTCCTAAACCGGTTCTCCGGCCGGCTCTGGGTCAAAATAGCAGAATCCACCTGCCCATCCCCCCGCAGCCAGTTAGCCGTAGCCGAATTCCGCCCCATCCGATGGATATCCGTCCCCGTCACCGCCATCCCGATCGTCGTCCAGGACGACAAAGTATAGTCCAGCCCCGCCTTGACCGTATTGTTCACAACCGTCCCGGAAAAATAAGACGGCTGTTGCAACACGGCCGTCACATTCTTCTGGTCATCAAAATACTGCCGGTAGGCGTATAGATTGTTCAGGTATTTCGTATCGTTAAGGCTATAACTCAAAAAGCTATTCACCCGTCCCCGCCGGTAATTCAACACAAGGCTGTTATTCGTCTTCGGATAGATGCCTTGCCCGTAAGAACCCGTAACACTGCCGCTGAGCCCGTTATTCTTGTTCTTCTTCGTCCTGATATTGATGATCCCCGCACTCCCCGCCGCATCATACTTCGCCGTCGGATTCGCGATCAGCTCTATCCGCGCCACCTGCGAAGAATTCATACTGCTCAGCAGGTTGTTGAGGTCGTCCCCCGACAGGTAGGTCGGTTTGTCGTCGATCATTACCAGCACCCCCGCCTTCCCGTTCAGGCTGATCCCGCCGTTGCGGTCCACCGTGACTCCCGGCGATCGTTCCAGCACCTCCAGCACCGTCGAGCCCGTATTCGTCACCGAGGCCTCCACATTCACGATGACCTTGTCCCGCTTTCTTTCCACAGGCAGCACATGCCCTGTCACCGTGACCTCTTTCAGCGTCCGGCTCTTCGGTACGGGCCTCGTCGTGTCCCCCGTACCCGTCTGCTGACAAAAGCCGGCCACGGGCAATAAGGCCAATAAAAGGAAAAGCAGTTGAGTGTTCCCCAAGGGCAGTGTAGTATTCTTCATGACTTGCCCAAAGTTCAACCATCCCCCCGGAATCCCGCCGCCGCTAAACCCTTCCCACCACCGCCGGTCAGAATTTAAACCAATGACATAACTTGCATTCATGAAATACAAACTCCTCGGACGCAGCGGCCTGAAAGTATCTGAACTCTGCCTCGGCACCATGGGCTTCGGCACCGAAGCCGGCTGGGGCGCCGACCAGGCCTCCAGCTTCGCCATCATGGAAGCCTTCGCCAACGCCGGCGGCAATTTCCTGGATACGGCCAACATCTACAAGCTCGGCACCAGCGAAAAGATCATCGGCGAATTCATCAACCCGCGCGATCGCGATTTCTTCGTCATAGCCACCAAGTACTCCCTAAAGGACAATACCACCAATCCCAACGCCAGCGGTAACAACCGCAAGAACATGATGCGCAGCGTCGAGCAAAGCCTGACCCGGCTCCAAACCGGCTTCATCGACGTGTTGTATCTCCACATCTGGGACGACCTCACACCGATCGACGAAGTGCTGCGGGGCCTCGACGACCTCATCCGCCAGGGAAAGGTCAACTACGCCGCCATCAGCGACACCCCAGCCTGGATCGTAAGCAAAGGGAACACGCTGGCCGAACTCATGGGCTGGAGCCAATTTGTCGCCCTGCAGGTCGAATACAGCCTCCTCCAACGGACACCCGAGCGCGAGCTGACCCCCATGGCAAAACACTACGGCATGACCGTTACCCCCTGGGCCCCGCTGGCAGGCGGCGCACTCACCGGGAAATACCTGAAAGGCGGTCAGGGCCGGATCAAAGCCGAAAGCAACCGGCGCGACGAGAACAGCACAAGGATCACCCGCGAAGTGATGGCCATCGCCGAAAAGCTCGGGGTCGAACCCAGCCATGTCGCCCTCCAATGGACCCGGCAACAGGGCTTCGAATGCATCCCCATCGTAGGCGCCACAAAACTCGAACAGTTAAAGGAAAATCTAAAGACCATCGACCTGGTACTCTCACCGGACGATCTCCAACGCCTCGACGCGGCCAGCGCCATCGACCTCGGTTTCCCCGGCAGGTTCTTCCGCGAAGAGGGGGTCCGCCAAAATAACTTCGGCGGCTTCTACGACCGGATCATTCATCGTCCCACTACCGGATGATCTCCGTAGCAAGCACTTCTTCCTTGACCTTTCCGTCCACGACGGAAACAAAGTAGGAATGGCTGTTGGCATTGGCGGCCACCGCCTTCACCAGCTTCTCGTTCTCGAACAGAAGGCCCGCCCGGTCGTCACAGGCATAGCCCGGAGCCAGCTTGCCGCTAAGCACCATTTGATGATACAGCGGCTGGCGAAAAGGTTCGCTATGGTAATGGGGACAATGGCTGGTCGAAATAAAACCCAGGCAATCCACCAGCGTAAGCTTTTGGGGCCGGGAATCGGTCGTTCCACCCAGGAACCAGCACAGCGAACCCGCACTTCCGCCCGACATAACAATGCCCCGCTCATAGGCCTTCCTAAGCAAGGTATCGATCCCCTGCGCCTTCCAGATCGCCATCATATTGAGCGTGTTCCCCCCGCCCACCACGATAGCATCCATGCTTAGGATAGTCTCCTCGAAGGACTTCTGCTCCGGCGAAGAATTGATGAAGGTCCGAAGGACATACGGTTTCACCGGGAGATCGCTGCATACTTCATACCAGTGGGCGATCCCGCCGGGATTGTCCGCGCTGGCCGTGGGTACATAGCAGACCCGCGGATTAGGTTTTCCCGTCAGGGAAGCAACATAACGGATGAACAGGGGGCCAAAATCTCCCCCGGTAATAAATACGGTCCGCTTGGACTGGGCAGAAAGGGATTGCATAGCGCACAAAAGTACAAGCATCAACAGACTTCTTCTCATCGTAAACGATTTAAGCAATTAAGGGATCCGGCGCCGGATCCGAACCCAATATAAGCCAAAAGCGCCCAATAACACAACCGTCACCAATGCTTCCACAATCCATCCCATGCCCGCGCCCCGCGAAAAAGGTACCGGTTCCGTATCCCCGATAAGCACCATGTCCGCCCAATAACAGGGCAACAAACTACCCTTCCTGTCCTCCAACATATAGAACAGCTTGGCTTTCTGCAACGCCTCGTCCTTATTCATCCCCTGAAAAATATATTCATTGAATTTCTGCGAGATGCAATAAATAGCCCCCTCATCCGCCATCCACTGCGTCGCCGCCACAGCCGGTATCCCCGCAGCCGAAAACCCGCGGGCCAGGCTGAAAATGCCCTCCCCGCTACGGTTCTTCCCAACATTGGTCTGACAGCCGCTAAGGACGATAAGCCGGGCAGCCGGCCTCGAAAGCATTTGCAGCTCGGACAGCCGGATAACACTATCATTCATAAAAAGCACCGGCTCCTCATCCGCACTGTCGGCCCTGGCGTGCGTGAGGATGGTCGCAACCTTGTAATCGCACACCTGCCGGATAAAATTCCCCCGGCTGGCCCCGGCATGTAGCAGCAATCTCACCCGGCCATACGGCGCCGAACAGCTCCGCAAGGCCTCTTCCGACAACCGCAGGTCCGCCAGGCCATTATACGCCGAAAAGCTCACCGGTGCAATCCCCAGGAAATCGCCCGTTCCCACCCGCTGCTCATGCCGGCTCATCAGCCATCGCGCCGAATACACATAGCTGAATGCAAAGTCTTTGACAAGAAAATCGGCCTTCCCCGGGTCCCTGGTCAAAGCTTCAAACGGCACAAGATAGCTGTCCTGGCACACGATGACCCTGCCGCTTTTCAATGCAAAGGGCTTGACCAATAGCTCGTACACCTCGTTAGAAGACCGGAGAAAGCCGCGGAAGTCTTTGTTCAGGGCATTTTCGTCGGAGCAAAAATTGATAAACCGCGAGAGCTGGTCCCCATAATTGCGGCCACCCTGTGACACGCGTAGGAAGCGGGTCCCCCGGGGCTGCACCCATAGAGCATAGCAAACCGTATCCTCGAGAAAATAGTCCACAAAAGATTGGTTGTTTTTCGCCAGAAATTCCTGCAGCGAAGCGAGGGATACTACACTGTCGGCGTATTTATATTGAAAGTAAGCGGGATAGCGGCTTTCCAGCGACTGAATATATTGTTCCAGCCGTTCCTTCGCCGCCAGCAATTCCTTTTGTCCGGCCACACGGGCGGCGGAAGTATCGGGGAAGGCGGCGAGCCGTTGCTGAAGTTCGATCAGGTTGATCTCGAGCTTTTCCTGCAGGGCCTCTTCCTGCGGCGGGAGGTACGCGCTGGCGCCCAGCTCGTTTAGTTTATCCTGCAATAACACCGAGCGGCTTTTCTCCATAAAGTAGAAGGCCAGCCGGTCATCCCCCGCAAAATAGGAGGCTTCAAGCGCATGCGCAAAGAAGGCCCGGGTCCGCTTCCTCCAATACAGCTTGCTTTGTTCACCTACCTGTTCATGTCTTATTTCCCCGATCAGCGAGTCGGAAAGCAGCGCGGTCCGCATACAGGCGCTCAGCCATTTTTTATCGCCGGACCGCCGGTACATCGCCAACAGCAGCGCGGTCCGGGAGTCGATCAGGGTCTGGATCACATCCTTGTTGGATATGAGTCCCAACTCCGCCAGCGACGGTTCCGCCACAAAGTCCCGGCCGATCTTCAGACAACGCATTGCCTGCCGGTAGCACGAGTCGGCTTTTTCGAATTCCGATAGATAGAAATGATCCCTGCCCAGGTTGATAAAGGCCGTGGCCATAGTGACGGAGTCGCTTTCCTTACGGGCATATTCGATGGCCAGCAGATGACAGCGCCCCGCCTTATAAAAGGATTTGAGGCTATCGCTGTAGAAATTCCCAAGGTCGTTGTAGTCGGCCGCCACCTGGTCACGACTGTTCGTCTTTACCCTCTCGGCTATACACTGCCGAAAGGAAATTTCCGCACCGGTAAGGTCCCCCAGGCCGCCCAGCAGAAAGGCCTGTGATTTTAAGGCGCTGGCCAGCTGGAATTTCTCGCGGAGCCTGCGGCCCAGCGCGATGGCGGTCCGGGCATCCTCCAGGCCGGATCTTAATTTTCCCTGAAAGAATAGGGCCTGGGCCCGTTGATTCAGCGCCGACACGTACCCCAGGGAGTCCCTGCCTTCGAGGGCGCTGATGCGCGCCCGGTCACTCTCTTCGGCCGCCTTTTGAAAATCCCCCAGGCGAAAAAAGGCATATGCCTTATGGTTCCTCGAATCCGCTATCAACCCGTCAACATCGCGTCCGCCCCGGGCGGCGAACAGGATGGCGCTATCATAATAAGGCAACGCCTTTCTCAGCAGTTCAAGTCTGTCATAATAAAAGGCGATATTATAGAGATCGGTCGCCGCCTGACTCGTACTACCTCCCGGTTTACCCGAGGTGTTGATACGCAGCGCCTGCATCGTCACGGCAAGCGCCTTGTTATAATTCTTGCTTGAATAAAATTCATACACGCCGGTCTTATGCAGCAACCGCGCAAAGACGGAATCCTGCGGAAGGCCTTCGGCTTCCGATTCTCTTTTCCATTCATACAACAGCTGCAGCTTGGCGGCTACCGAAAGAACCCGGTTGGTATCCAGGCCAGCCAGGTTCTTCCAAAGCAAGGTATTGGAAAGCCGCTGTCCCGGACTTGCAAAAGTGGCCAGGACCAGCACGATCACAGCGACCGGGTAATAGACGTTCTTCATTTGGACGCAAGCCGGTAGCTTATCATCATTTCCGTATTGGCCGGCAACCCGTTCGTCATCGGCAATTCAAGCAGCACATTGGAATTTGCCAGCGAAGCTCCGGTACCGGCGCCACCACCGGAAGTACCGCCACAATCCTTGTCGACGCAAGTGATGACCAGCGTCGAGCCGGAAGGCAACGCAGTACCTGTAGAAAACCTTGGACCGCTGCCGGTTCCACTTCCCAGTGTACTATCGTAAGCAAGCAATAGTCTCGGACCGCCGCCAGTTCCGCTTCCCCGGGTACTATCTGCCGCATAGAGGGTGCGCGACATGCTGTTCTCCGAGCCGCGGCTGCCAAAGGCCCACATGGCGCCGGCGCCAATGACGGCCCCTATGAGGAGGCCAATAAAAGTCTGTTTCATGGTGGAACAATTTCAGGTGATATAAATAGACTACATTTTGCTCAACAATTCCTGCGCATCGATCTTCTTGTTCAGATCTTCTTCCACTATCCGCTTCAATAATTGTTTTGCATGGTCGGGATCCCCGGCACGATTGCGTCTCATCAGGGTGAGGGCCTCGTAAAAAAGAGCCGGGTTCACATGGGGGTCGGTATGAGTCGCTAATTTTGTAAAGAGAGTAAGAGCTTTGTCGCAATCATCCGTTCGAAGGGAAACGATCCCTGTATAAAAGAGTGCAGCCGGGTTTAAAGAGTCCAGGCGAAGTTCGGCCTCGAATTGATGCAACGCACCGGGAAAATCCCCGGAATTGTAAAGCCGGATACCGTTCTGGATACCGTCCGCACCACCCATCTTCACCGGCAATACGGTCAGGTTCTGACGAATATACCGGTCCGCCACCTTCGACGCATCCCCCGGTCGCATCAATAGCAGCCATGCCAGCGCGATCACCCCGAGCACCGCCGCAGCCGCCGCAACAGGGATCCATCTCCGCGGCGCAAGCCGCCAAACCTCCGCCCGTCCGGCAACTTCTTGCCGGTACAACTCCCGGAACCGGGCCTTCCGGTCTTCAATATTAGCCTCCTTAAAAGCAGCGCGGGCGCCCAGGTAATCGGCTACCTCCCCCGCAAATGCCGGGTCTTCCTGTATCCTTTGCTCGAATCGGCTCGCCTCTTCCGGCGAGGATTCCCCGCTGAAATACGCATCGATATATTCAAGACTGTCCATTTGGGGTTATTCGGCATGATACAATTGCCTGAGCTTCGCCAGGCATCGTAACCGGCTGGTCTTAACTACATTTGCCGTCTTGTATTCCATTACAACGGCAATTTCCCTGTCGCTGTAGCTGTCTGCCCAGAGGAGCAACATTTTCCTGCAATCGTCGCCAATTTGATCCAGTCTTGCGTTCAACACCTTCCAATCGGCTTTATCGATCAGGGCCTGAACGATCGACCGGGACTTGTCCGATAGCCGGAACAACTCCTCGTTGATCGACAGCGTCCTGTTCACACTGCCTTTATTAGTCGAATTCTTGCGGAAAAGGTCAACGCACTTGTTGTGAAAGATTTTGTAGAGGTAGGATTTCAGGGACGAATTGCCTTGGAACTGATCGTTGCTGATACTCTCGATGGCCACCAGGACGCTGTCGGAATAAGCATCGAACGCCTCCTCTTCCGGCAACTGGTGTTTACGCATGCCGTCCCTTATGAAATAAGCGTATTCCCTGAATAAGCTTTCTTCACCCTTTCGTTTATCCAAGCCTTTTTGCCGGAGTAGTCCGATTATCTGCCGGTCTGCCTCCTTCAAAGAATGGGAGCCGCGCATTGCCAATCGGTAAGTTTTACTAAAAATATAAAAAATATTTTAAATCTAACAATTTCTGTTTCCCTCACCGGCAAAGGCTCCGACTCAATAGTCGAACGTTCAATTTTATTAACCACCAAGTCTAATCAAAATGAAACAAACAATTTTTCCGGTTGCCGTCCTCCTGTCGGCAGCGCTGATCTCCGGTCAGACATATGCACAGGACAACAAGGGTCAGACGGACCTGGCGGCCGCTCAGCCCTCCAATGCGAACCCGTCGGCTACCACAGCCGCAGGCGCCTCCCTCGCCCACGCTGCCCCTGCCAGTACGATCAGCCTTCGCGCGATCAAAGACTTCCGATCCAGATATACAAAGGTCGCCGACGAGCAATGGTCTCGGCTGGACAAAGGCTTCTGTGCCTCGTTCTCGAAGGATGGCTTTAAAGTGCGGGCGTATTACAATACAAGAGGCGACTGGCAGGCCTCGCTGAAGTACGGTAACGAGTCCCAACTACCATACTTCATCCGTGACGTCGTAAAAAGGACGTACTATGATCTCGCCATCACCTCCGTGACCATCGTCGAAGTGCCCAATCACATGGCGTATTTGATGAATCTCGAGGACAGTTCGACCCTAAAGGTCGTTCGCGTGAACGAGGATGGCGAAATGGATGTGCTCAAAGACCTGGTCAAATCCAAATGATCGCACCCTTTATGACCCCTTGCCCCAAAACGCCCCATCCTCCGGGGCGTTTTTGTTGCATTTATCACCAGTGAGCGCACACCAAAAAGCCCCTTCCGGCGTTATTAACGATAACCATAACGCTATGAAAAAACGCTACCTATCCTCCGCATTAGCTGCCATTCTTTGCACCACCGCCTGCGTAAGGACCCAGATCAAGATCCCCCATCCGCCCGCAGGGCCAGCCAGCAATACACCTGTCTCGATCACCTCCATCACCCCCACGCACGGCGCGGGAGGGACCGATATCCAGATCACCGGGACCGGCTTCTCCACCAACACAATAGAGGACACGATAAAGATCAACGGCCTCTCCGCCGTGATAAAGTCGGCATCGGACACCCAACTGGTAGTAACCATCCCCGTCAAGGCAGGTTCGGGCGCCGTCACCCTCAACACCGGCGGCCGGTCAGCCACAGGCCCGGTCCTCACCTATGACACCTCGTGGATCGTTTCGACCATCGCCGGTTCGACAAAAGGCTATCAGGATGGCCCGGCCCAAAGCGCCCAATTTGACCAACCCTATGGAGTGTGCGTCGACAAGTCGGGGAATATCTATGTAGCCGATATGGCCAACTACCGCGTTCGCAAGATCGGAACCGACGGCCAGGTCACCACCCTCGCCGGCGGCGCCTACGGCACCAATGACGGCATCGGCACCGCCGCCCAATTCGACATGCCGACCAGTGTCGCCGTGGACAATAACGGTTACTTGTATATCACAGACTCCTACGGCAACCGCGTAACGAAATATGATCCGTCAACACATGCGGTCACAACCATTGCAGGCGGCCACCAGGGCAACCAGGACGGCCCCGCATTATCCGCCCTGCTCTACGAACCCAACGGCGCAGCGGTAAGCCCCGATGGACAATATGTCTTCTGGTGTGAAGTAGGGAATAACAATCTCAAGATTCTCAGCGGTGGCATCGTATCCACCTTCGCCGGCAACACCTGCTATTCCGGCCATACCGATGGGCCGAGTCGCACAGCCACCTTCCAGACGCCCTGGGCGCTTTGTCTCGACGCCAACTACAACGTTTATGTAGCCGACGCCATGAGCCAGGCCATCCGCCGCGTCGCTGCGGGCGGCAGTGTCACCACCATCGCCGGCGACACCACCCGCCAGGGCGCAAAAGACGGCGTGGGCCGGCAAGCCCAATTCTTTTTCCCCACGGGAATTTGCCTGTCACCCAACGGCAACCTGTATATTGCCGACTCCTACAATAACGATATCCGTCAGGTAACCATGAGCGGCGCAGTCACGACCATCGCGGGTAGTACCACCGCCGGTAATGCCGACGGTTCCGGCGCATCCGCACAATTCAATACCCCCTGGGGAATGGCAGTCGACTCTCAGGGCGCCCTCTACGTCGCGGACTCCCAAAACCATAAGATCCGAAAGATCGTCTGGCAATAACAAAAAAAAATTGCCCCCGAACAGGGGGCAATCCTCTAATTACCCTGCTTCACCTCCTCCACAGACTTAGGCAACAACCCATGCGCTTCCTGATGGGTCTTGATCAACGCATCGGCATCCGGCGCCTCCGCCAGGCACATGACAACTCCCGCCTTCTCATCCACCCAATAATTGAGCAAATTCACGCCATACTTCTTCTGAACGGCCAGATCCTTCTTATGCGCCCCGGCTACATCAGCGGCCTTTACATTGCCCGGACCGAATTCATGGATGTCGAGATAAAGGTTCTTGCCGCCCTTCGCCTTCGCAGCGTCCCCCGCACTCACGGGATAAACATTCGCCGGCAATAATCCATGCGCCTCCGCATGCGTTTTTACAATGGCGGCCGTGTCAGGTGCCGAAGAGAGGCAGTATACGTCTCCCTTTGCCGAATCCACCCAGAATTTGATGAACTTCACGCCATATTTATCCTCGACAGCCAAATCCTTTTGATGAGCCTGGGCCACGCCATCATAAGCGACTTTCCCGGCGCCGATATGATGAACGTCGATATAGAGTTGACGCTCCTGGGCGTGTAAAAGGTTCGCGACTCCGATTCCCAGGTGCAACAAAATGGCGATAAAATACTTCATTCGAAAAGATTTAAAGATGATTAATATGCCCCAAAACTAACCACCCCTACATCCGTCGATTGTAACGATTAGTTCAAATGCTGGTAATTTTTCATCATTCGGCCCTTGCCGCCAGGTATTCGGTCGGCGACCGGCCATATCGTTTCTGGAAGCACTTGGTAAAATAGAGGGACTGCTAAAACCCGATTCGTAAGCGATCTGGGAGACGTTACCCGTCTGTTTGTTCAATAAGGACAATGCCTCGTTCAGCCGGTAGTCCTTGATAAAGGTAACAGGCGATTTGCCCGTAAGCACGATCATTTTCCGGTACAGTTGCGGCTTGCTGTAGCCCACCACCTTGTTGAGATCATCCACTTTCAGGTGGATATCACTCCAATTCTTTTCAGCATGATCCATCAGCCGGGTCAGGAATTGCTCATCGGCCGGTGTCAGACAGCAAACTCCCTTGCACGTGGCCAAAGGAGCCGGATTCTCCCCGTCATAAAGCTCCCTGACTTCCGCCGACACCACGATATCCTCCCTGCAGGCCACCGCCATCCGTTCCGCCAGCCGGATCGCATCCTCGAACATCAGCCTCTTTTCCGTTACCGGCACCCCCGTGCTTAGCCCGATCTTCATCTGGTGCGTATGCCCCTCTCCCCCAACGTCAAAAGACTTCCGCAGCTCGATCGCCGCATGAACGGCACAGGAGACCTGCCTGAACGAGATCAAATGCCGGTCGGGGGATTGTTTGACCACGGCGCCGTCAAAAGCCTTCAGGATCGCGGGAACTCTCTGCATAAGCAACTGGGCGCCAGCCCTGAACGGACCCGGATCCCCGTTGGAAAAGAAGGCAGGTTGCACATCCATCACCATGATCGCCCGAAAGGCCGGGTCATCGATAATGTTCAATCCGGTATTCCGCTCCTTCACCGGGTCTTCGATCCGGCCCAGGAACGATTCGACAAGGTCGGTATCCACTTCGATCACCCGATGCGGCACCTGCCCGTGGGCAAAATCGTGCATTTCACGGATGGCATCCATATGCGGCGCCTCGATCAGACAAAAGGCCGTCTTTCGCTTGTCGTCGAACCAATAGGTCAACCCCCTGCAACCGAATTGGTCCTGGACCTTAAGATCCTGCTGGTGTAATTGAGCAATGTGCTCGGCCGTGACGGCATCCGAAACGTCATGGCGATCCATAAAAATGGGCATAATATGGTGTTTTTCACGATTCACAAATCCCCTGCCGGGATCCCGGGCCGTCCAGTGGCGTTTAGATCCCCGTATACCAGGCCCAGCCGCTGTCCCCCGGATCGACATATTGGTCCGTCACCACCATCCGCTTCAGGTATTTCATGCTCTTGTAACCGATCTGCGTCTCTACCCTTAACCGCAGGGGCGCCCCATGCTGCACAGGTAAAGGCTTCCCGTTCATGCCATAAGCAAGGAGGGTCTGCGGATGAAAGGCGTCGATCATATCGATGCTGTCCTGGTAACCGTCGAAGGCGTAAAAGTTGACAAATCGCGCGGAAGGATAGATGCCGGCATGCTGCAGCAGCTGGCTCAGCGGAACCCCTGTCCATTCCGCTATCGCGTTCCAGCCCTCCTCGCAGGTATGCCGCGTGACCTGGGTGCGCGCCGGCAGGCTCTGCAAACTCGCCAATGAATATTGACCCGGGCGGGCCACCCTCCCCTCCACCGACAGTTTCCAATCTGAAAAATCATGATGCCGGGTCAAAGCGTAATCCTTGCTGAAGGCCGGACTCTTCTCATCGCCGGGATCGATCGTTCCCACAGCCGGAAAGGATGTGATATCGCCTCGCGAATATTCCTTCGCCAGGGCCCTTTTCGACAGCAGCGCCCGCTGCGCTTCATAGGTAAAATTGTCCCCCGCCCGCAGGATGCTGCCATAAGTAGGCATCGGCGGAGATTTGACGGTCCGGTACAACAGGTAGCTGCCCAGGGCCGTAAAGCCGGTTATCAGCGCCGTCCTTCGGGTGATCAGTTGTTTCTTCTTCATGGCAGTTGGCGATTTACGGTACAATTAAGAGTCGATCGTCATGGCCCGCAGGTGCCTTCTGAAACCCGAACGAACGACCATGACGACATGGACCAAAAGGAACAGGATAAGCAGGACGGCGCAAAAGAAATGAAGGGTGCGGGCCGATTGCGCACCGAAGAAAACGATCAGCAGCCAGGGGTTGGAGGCCGCTATCGCCGGAGACATTGTCAGTCCCGTCAGCACGGTCACCGGAACAAGAAAGAACAACACCGCGCAATAGCTCAGCTTCTGCAACACACCATACCGGGGCCCCTTCACAAAAACGATCCGGCGACGGACATGATCCGCCAGGTCCCGCGCAAATCCCCCAATGCTCATCTCACTCCGGCCCGGCAGGAGATTTCGTTGCACATGTTGGGTAAACAACGCCGTTAACAGGTAGATCGCACCCGTCGCCACGAAGACCCAGGCATTGAGAAAATGCAGGCTCCTGCCCCAACCGTTCTGGTTGAAGATTTCATACGTCCTGCCGGCGCTAACGGGAGAACGCGCTGGATCGAGGAAAGGTTGGCTCGCCGTCCAACCGTTATGATGATAGTTACGGCTGATCGGCAATTCGAAAAGGGCCGGCGTCAGGTCATTGCCCACCTCGCCCCAATAAAGCCTCGGATGCACCATCAGGATCTCTACCCCCGAAAAGACCAGCAGAAGAAAGCTGATCGTCCCCATCCAATGGGTCACTTTAACCCACGGTCGATGTCCCGCAGGCGCGGGCACGATTGAATCAGTCGGTAGGGGCGGCATATCTAAATATACGCCAAATCCCCCAATATTATTTCGATTTTGACAGGTGCGCCGCCACCGGATACGGCTCCTCCCCCTTGGCCGCAAACCAAAGGATCCTGTTCATCAACGCATCATCCCCCCCATCCACATCCTTGAACGCCTGGTTCGCCGAAGCCCGGGCAAAACTCGCCGCCTTCCCCTTCAACTCCGCCACCGGCCGGTTCATCCGGTCCAAAGGGATCAAATTAGCCACATGAGAAAAAGCAACCCCCGACCGTTCAGAGGAAAAACAATCGAACATCGGCAACGCCGTCGCATCGATCACATTCATCGGCGGTATCCCCAGGATCTGCTCGATCGTCCGCACCATCCCCGTCTGGTTATAGTTCGTGTGAATGGCCCGGCCAAACACCGAATAAGGACTGATCACAAGCGCCGTCGTCCGGTACGGCGAGATATGATCCCAACCCGACTGGGAATCGTCTTCGGTCACAAAGACGACCGTACTATCCCAGTACCGGCTATGCGTAATGACATCGATGATCCGGCCCACCGCCAAATCATTGTCGGCGACCATCGCCTGCGGCGCCGGGAAGTTCGGCGAGGTCCCCGCCGTATGATCATCCGGCAACGACACCACCATCAGGTCCGGCAGAGGATCCCCAATACCCTGCTCAGCCCGCTTCCAGTCGTTGATAAATATCTCCGCTCTCAACTGATCCGTGAACACAAGATTATCGCAATCCGGATAGTTGGGTGAGATGATCGGCCGGATCCGCCCGATCGTCGTCGTGTTATAAAACCCCTGGTCCCGATGCTCCAGGTATCCCCGGTAAATATCTTCCCACTTCAATTTCTCCTCGTAATGCGTCGTACACGCCTCCCCATACACCCGCACCCTTTTCCCATGATCCAACGCATTGTTCCAGATAAACCCATTCCGGTTATACACAAGCGCATCATCCTGCCGGTGCGGATAGCTCCGGAACCACGCACGAACGCTCTTCTCCACATAATCCGACACCATCGCCGCATCCGCCCACTGATGCCCCTCCGCCGAACACTTCCCCGCCGCATAGTAGTTATCCAACAGCGAGAACGTCGACGCCAGCCGGTGCTGGTTTGGCGTCACACTGTCGCCATAGATACAAAGCCCCGGCGCACCCCGCCCCAGCGTCATATCCCCAAACACCTGGTCATAGGTCTTATTCTCCTTGATGATATAGACCACATGCTTGAACACCGAAGGCTCCCCGATCCGTTCGGGAACAGGCTTAGGCGCCACCCGAGGCCGCGGCGCGCGGTTCGTCAGGGCCAGCCGGAACAGCAGGCTTTGCTCCCGCACCTGCTCCGTAAAATTTGTCAACTTCTTATCATCGGGCACCGGGATGATGCTCACCGAACCCAGTTCCTGGTGAATCGTATAGGCCATCCGTGTGCTATCATCGGCCAACGCCGGCGCCAACGCCAGCACGCCCGAACCCTCCGCCTCGATATTGGCGACATACAGCATACCGCGGAACAATGCGATCCCGCCGGGATAGGCCTCCGTCGGAATGTATCCCCGCACCACAGTCTTACCCTTCCCCCGGGTCGCCACGTCCGCCCCCAGTTGGACCACACAAAGCGCATTGTCAAAGCCATTCGCCGCATACAAGGCCGTCCCGCTGGCATTCAGTTGCAGCGCATTGGGACTGCTTCCATAATAAGTAATACTGCCCTGGAAAAGCCCGACGGGAATGGAATCCGTCACGCCCCCTCGCCGCACATCGAACACGCTGATGTTATCGCTATTGCCGTTGCAGATATACAGGAAAAGACTGTCCGGACTGCACACCACAGCATTGGGGTGCAACCCCAACGGCACTTCCCCAATCACCCCACCGCCGCGAGCATCGATAATGGACAAGCTGCCACGAGCCGTCGCTCCCGTCACCGGGCTCGTATAAGCGCTCCCCCAGGGCGTTCCCGCCGTTTCGGGGCTTGTCTCGGTGACCCGCGGACCCGCCCAGTTTGTCACGTACACCTTGTTATCCACGATCCGTAACCCATAAGGGGCCACCCCGGTCGGCGCGGTCCACACGATCGTGCGATCCGAAAAACGCACCTTGATCAACTGATTATTGCCATTCAGCACCACATACAGATACGGCTCGCCACCCTCCACCTGTACGGCGATATCATTGGGCAGCGCCGTAGCCGCCGGCCATTCCGCCCCCACCGCCAGATGGGTCACATTCCGCACGGCCGTCCCGTCCCATTCTGCAAAAAGGATCGCCGACCGCCGCGAATTCCCTGCTCCCCATACCATATACGTGTGCCCCCCAAAAGCAAAGGTCTTGATACCCGAATACGTACTCATCAGGTCCCGCACCGCCGGATCGTTCACAAAGTTCCAGTGAGCCACCAATTTGCGGCTCCGGGTATCCAGGATATCGATCCCATACCGCTCTTCCAGCACAAGATGCTGGCTGTCGGGCAGGATCGCAAAATCCAGCGCGTGGTTCTCCTGCGAGGGATCGCCAAACCGGAGCACCTCACCCGCCGACTTTATCCATCGATTGAACGGCATCACGGTATGTGCACTGCGCCGGCCCTGCGTACTATCGTCATAGGCCGTCCGAAAACTCCCCGCTACCTGCCCAAACGCGATCCCGGCAACGAACAAAAAACAAAAGGTGCCGATCAAATTCTTAACCATGTTGCTGATCCTTTTCAAGAAAGAATAAAAAGATATCCGTCGCGGCCGGCTGCCGGCCCAATGCGCGCAACATATGCGCCACCTGTCCCCGATGATAGGTTCCGTGGTTAACCACCTGGTAAAAGGTCTGCCAGAAAGGCTGCGTCACCTTCATCCCCTTACCCGTGATAAAATGCACCGGCCGGTCCGGCCCCGACGCCAGCCATTGCTTCGCCGCCGAAACCATCTCCTCTAATTGCGGCCGGAAAAGCTGTTCCAGGCTCTCGTAGCCCTCTACCCGGTAATGCGCCGGGATCTCGGCAATAGGAACGCCCTTCCATCGCTGCAGCCAGCGATAATCGCCCTCCAGGATGTGCTGGTACAAGGCCTTTAATGTGGGGAAGCTGCCGCGGGTATCGATGGTCCATTCTTCCGCCGTCAGCGCGGGCAGCTGCTCCAGCAGTCGCCGGTGCGCCCATAAATGATAGTCGATCAGATCCGAAAGGTTCTCCATAACGAGATGCAATATACACACAGCCGCGCCGGATTTCCGCAATTTATCTTTAACTTAATGCAGCTATCGCGCCGGCGATAGCGCATAAACAACCCCTCTATGCATCTCGACGCCCGCCACCTGCCCGATCGCACCCACATAGAAGGAGATATCTGTATCGTCGGCTGTGGTCCCGCCGGTCTCAGCATCGCCATGGAATGGGAAGGTACCCCCTACAAAGTGATCCTCCTGGAAGGCGGCGGCTTTGACTACGACGACAAGATGCAAGATCTATATACTGGTCAAACCACCGGCCAGCGCTACTACCCGCTTCGCTCCACCCGGCTGCATTATTTTGGCGGCACCAGCAACCACTGGGCCGGCTTCTGCTCCACCTTCGATCCCATCGACTTCGAAAAAAGAGACTGGGTCCCGAATAGCGGCTGGCCGATCACGCGATCGGACCTCGACCCTTATTATGCCCGCGCGCAAAAAGTACTCGACCTCGGTCCTTATGAATACGATGTCCAATATTGGCAGCAACGCGATCCATCCCTGACGTCGTTACTGCCTCCCAATCCCGTGGTTTGGAATAAGGTCTGGCAGTTCAGCCCGCCGACCCGCTTCGGTACAAAATACGGCGACGCGGTCCGCCGGTCCAGGAACATTCACCTGTATACCTATTGCAACCTGACAGAGATCACCGCCAATGCATCCGTCAGCACCATCGAAAAGCTCACGGTCCGGAACCTCGCGGGTAGATCCCACACCGTTAAAGCACGCCGCTATATCCTCGCCTGCAACACGATCCAGAATGCCCGCCTTCTCCTCGCCGCCTGTCCCCAGGCGCCAAAAGGCCTCGGCAACGATTACGACCTCGTAGGCCGCCACTTTATGGAACACCTCGAGATCCGGTCCGCCTGGATCCATCTGCCGCGCCCCGATGCATTGAAGCTCTATACCTTCTCCAGCAGTGGCACCAAAATGCGCTGCGAGCTGGCCATCACACCGGCCGCGCAGAAAGAACACCGCATCCTCAACGGCACCTGTTCCTTTTTTCCCGCCGAGCTCGCCAAAGGGATGAAGTCCCAGATCGAGATCTGGAACACCGACGATCCAAAAAAGAACGAGGATCAAATGAAGTCTATGTGGGACTCTCACGAAAAGAAGGCCGCCGCAGTCTCCGGCTACAACGCCTTCGAACTGAAGACCCGCATCGAACAATCCCCCAACCCCGACTCGCGGATCACCCTCATGCCCGAACGCGATCAGCTCGGCATGCCCCGCGCCCGGCTCAACTGGGCCCTGACGCCGTTGGAAAAACACAGTATCCGCACGTTCTACCAGCTCGTCGCCCGACAGGTCGGCCAGCAGGGCGTCGCCCGTATCAAGGTCATGGACTATTTGCAGGATCCGAATGACCCCTCCTGGCCCGACTTCACCAGCGGCGGCTGGCACCACATGGGAACGACCCGCATGAGCAACGACCCACAGACCGGCGTTGTCGACGCCAACTGCAAACTCCATGGCGTGTCCAACCTCTATATCGCCGGCGCCAGCTGCTTCGTCACCGCGGCGGCGCCCAATCCCACCCTGACCATCGTTGCGCTCAGCCTCCGCCTCTCCGACCATCTCAAGCTGAGCCACCCAGACAAGTAAATTGAGCCGTAAAGAAAATCCAACCCCCCGCTCCGGGTCCGATCTTTGTGTGATTAAAAAAAGTAAAATGGCAACTATTACAAAGATAGCCCTCGGCAATGGCGGTCCGATGGTATCAAAGCTCGGATTAGGCTGTATGCGCATGTCGCCCGTCTGGGGCTCCAAAGGAAGAGATGAAGCGGAAAGCATCGCCACCATCCAGGCGGCCCTCGACAACGGCATCAATTTTCTCAACACCGGCGACTTCTACGGCAGCGGGCACAACGAGCTTTTGGTAGGAAAAGCCATCAAAGGCCGGAGGGACGACGCCTTTATAAGCGTCAAGTTTGGCGGCCTCGTCGATAGTGGCCGCTTCCTCGGTCTCGATCTCCGGCCCACATCCATCCGTAACTTTATCAACTACTCCCTCGTTCGCCTCGGCATCGACACCATCGATCTCTACCAGCCCTGCCGGCTGGACAACGTAGTTCCGGTGGAAGACGTGATCGGAACCGTCGCCGACCTCATCAAAGAAGGAAAAGTGCGTTACCTCGGCGTATCCGAGATCACCGCAGACCAGCTGCGTAAGGCGAACAGTGTATATCCGGTATCAGCGCTCGAAATAGGCTATTCCCTCGCCGAACGGGGCATAGAAAAGGACCTGCTTCCCACCGCCAGGGAGTTGGGTATTGGGGTGGTCGCCTTTGCGAACACCGCCGAAGGGTTGCTCACCGGTGAGTTGCAGGCTCCCCTCGCGGCCAATGACTACCGCAATCATTTTTCGCGTTTCCAGGGGGACAACCTGCGGAACAACCTCGCCAAAGTCGAAGTGTTGAAGGCCATGGCGAAGGAAAAAGGGTACACCCCCACCCAGTTGGCCATCGCCTGGGTGAACGGGCAGGGTGAACAATTCATGCCGCTGGTAAGCATGAGCAAGCGGTCGCGACTGCCGGAGAATATCGAAGCCATGGGGATCACCTTCACCCCGGAAGAAACAAACACCCTGAATACCCATTTCGCACCCGGCGCGATCACCGGCGGCACCTACCTGCAGAGATAGGCTGCAAGACCTCGGCCAAAGCCGGAATTTCAATACCTTTATGCGGTGACAAATTCCGCCGAAATAATGCCCGGGGTCATTTTCTACGCTTTTCTCTCGGCGATGCGAAAGGAAAAAGTAGTCTTCCATGGCCATAACACCCTGGTCCTGCAGGTCTCGGGACAAATGACCCTGGAAACATCAACCGAAAAGATCGCCACCCAACCCGGCGCGATGCTGCTGATCCGTAAAAATCAGCTGGCCCAGCTCACGAAGCTGCCATCCCCCGGTGAAAATTACCAATCGATCGTCATATGCCTCCAGGAAGATCTGCTCCGGCAGATCGCCCTGGAAGAGCATATAGAGGCAGCCCGGCGGTACACCGGCCCGTCGAATATTCTTCTACCCGGAAACGAATATCTGCGCGGATACTTCCAATCCATCCTACCGTATATTCAACATCCGGAAGAGAAGTTGACGACAGCGCTGGGCCTGCTAAAAGTAAAAGAAGGGGTCCAATTGTTGTTACACACGATGCCGGCCCTCAAAGAATTTCTATTTGATTTCTCGGACCCCTACAAGATCGATCTGGAAAAATTCATGCTCAGCAACTTCCACTTCAACGTCCCCGTCGAAAAATTCGCCCGGCTCACCGGCCGCAGCCTCGCCGCCTTCAAGCGCGATTTTCAAAAACTATTCGGCATGGCGCCCCGCCAATGGCTGCAGGAAAAACGCCTGACCGAAGCCCGCCACCTCATCGAAAAAAAGAACAAGAAACCCTCCGCCATCTACCTCGACCTCGGCTTCGAAAGCCTCTCCCATTTCTCGCACTCCTTCAAAAAAAAGTTCGGCAAAGCCCCCACCCTCAGTTCGGGTTCCGGAACTCACTCGGCGACTTCCCCGTCTTCGCCTTAAAGATCTTCGTAAAATGCGACGGATGCTCAAACCCCAGTTCATAGGCGATCTCGCTGATCGAACTCCCCGTGCCCCAAAGCAGCGACTTTGCGCGGTCCACCAGTTCCAGGTGGATATGCTCCAGCGTGCTCTTCCCCGTGGTCTTCTGTAAAAGGTCGGAAAGATAGCTCGGCGACAAGTTCAGTCGCGACGAAAAATAGGTCACCGGCGGCAGCCCGGCCTCGATCAGCGTCGGCTGCCCAAAATATTCCTTCAGCAGCGCCTCGAACCGTTGTACCACATCCGCATTCACCTTCGCCCGGGTATAGAACTGCCGGTCATAGAATCGGTTACAATAGTTCAGCAACAGCTCGATATTGCTCACGATCAGCCCTTGCGTATGTTTATCGATCGATCCCTGGTACTCCCGCTCGATCTTGACCAGGCAATCCCGGATCAGCGAATTCTCCTCTTCCGAAATATGCAGCGCCTCGTTCACCTCGTAGTGAAAAAAGCTGTACTCATGGATCTTCCTTCCAAGCGCCGTCCCATGGAACAGATCGGGGTGCACAAACAACGCCCATCCCTCCTCCACATGAACGTCCGGACCCGCACCGATGACCTGCCCCGGCGCAGTGAACGCCAACGACCCGTCGGTAAAGTCATAGTGACCCTTGCCGTAATACATCAGTCCTTCGAATTTCTTGCACGAGATCATATAAAACCCAAGCCGGAACTTCACGGTCGCATCTTTCGGGTGATGGGCATAAAAATCCCGATGATCGATCACGCTCACCAGCGGATGCCGCGGCGGGGGATACTGCACAAAATTGTGCAACTCCCCGATCGACTCAAGCTCGATGATGGACTCTTTTTTCATTGTTGGTGTAAATTTACGCTCCGGCCCTTAGATTCCCATCTGCTCGACCATCATCTTCTTGAAGGCGACATCATCCATCTGGCCACGCCCCGCCAGCAACTGCGCCGCATCATGACCAACCGGGTAACGGAGCTTCTCCGTGCCGTCCGTGGCCGCCTCAAAAATGCCATCAGCCACCTCCCGGATATTCTCGGACATCGGCCAGTTCGCCAACAATTCCATCATTCGGTCCCACGGCTGCCGATACGCATCGATCCCCCCCGCGCCAATAGCACTCATCGATCGCCCGGCAAATTCGGTCCGGTACCCGCCCGGCTCAATGATCTTCGTCCGGATCCCGAAGGGATTCAACTCGTACTGCAGGGCCTCCGTTAATCCCTCCACGGCAAATTTTGTCGCATGATACAGCGAGGAAAAAGGAAAAGTGATCCTTCCACCCACAGATGACACGTTGACAACCACCCCTGAACGCTGCTCGCGCATCTGGGGCAACACCGCCTTGGTCACCGCGATCAACCCGAACAGGTTGACCTCCATCTGCCGCCGGATCTCCGCGTCCGAAGCCGCCTCCAGTGCGCCAAGCGCCCCATAGCCGGCATTATTCACCAGCACATCGATCCGGCCAAAAGCGCCCACCGCCGTCTTCACGGCAGCGCTAATAGTCGCCTCCTCGGTAACATCCAGTCGCGTCACCAGCACTCCATCCAACGCCGCCAGCTCGCCCTCTTTCTCCGGTGAACGCATCGTCGCCGCGACATTCCAGCCTTTTTCATGGAACAAACGAACAGTCTCCTTGCCAAAACCGGAAGAAGCCCCGGTAATAAATACGGTCTTTTTCATAATTTCTCTTTTGTAGCCACAAAGCTCCGACGCGGCTACCCACCGTACTTATAGGTTTCTTGGCAAGGCTTATAAATTTCTTAGATGGCCCCGCCCACAAAGAGATTTAGCTCAAAAGGACATTATCGATTCAAAAACGCGATCAACTCATTCATCAACGAAACCCGCTTATTCGAAAACGGATGATCGGTCTTCCAAACCTCGTATTTAAAGAAGGACGTATTCGCAACCCTCAAGCTATCCGCAATCTCCTGGTTCCCATGATGTTCATCCAGCATAACGATCTGTTTGTCCGCCAACGCCTTCCCATCCCTCGCCAGGTTAAAATAGTCCCGATGCTGCAGCACCGGCCCAAATATCTCCTCAAAACTGGCGTTCAAAACAAAGTACTTCACTCCTATTTCCGGGCTATTCGCCAGCTCCATCAACTGCTTCTTATTCATCACCGTCTTTAGATCCCCATAAATATTCCAGGTCGACAGCGCAAAACCCTTTTTGATCTGGGGAATGGCCTGCATGGATTTAAGCGTGATCCATCCCCCCATGCTGTGTCCAAACAAGACGATATTGGAAGTATCGATCTTTAAGGAGTCCTGGTAGGTATTACAAAACTTCACCACATTCTCCACGTCCTGAACACAATTCATAAAACTGAACTTGCCCTGGCTCCCCCACGAACCCCGATAATCGAAATAAATGACATTCCATCCCAGGGCCCTCACCACCTGTGCCAGGTCCAGGTTCCGTTCGTTCCCGGGATACCCGTGCAAAAGCAGCAACGTCGGGTGTTTACCCATCCCATTCGCCCGGTAGATCAACCCTGCCAGCTGCGAACCCTCGGAAGGAATGAACAATTCAGTAGAACCCGCCGGCGAGCCCTTGTCCCATTGGATATCTCTAAGTACAAGGCTGTCCGATTGAGCAAATAAAGAAGTGGAAATAAAAAAGGAAAAAGCAAGAATGATCTTATTCATATGGAAATATACCGAAAATATTGCTGACCATGCCTCCACAAGGAAGCCAATGCTTCCGCCCCCAGCTTCTCCAAGAGGATAGTTTAATGGTTCAAAGATTCGCAAATTGATACCGAACAAAGTTCCAAAAGGCATCCAGCGCAATCATCCTCGGCTTCAAAAACGAGATGATCGCCGGCCAGTCCTCAGCATAAAAAATATTGACACCTGCCAATTGTTTCATGATCAAGGCAACATCTCTCCCATGTTCATCCGAACCTCTCAGCTGCCAGTTCCAATCCTCCTCCCCGACCGTTTCCTCAAAAATGCCCTTCAACCCAAGGAACCGCTCGAAATAAGCCTGCCGCACTCCCGCATCAGGATGGTCCAGCACAACCGACACAATAGCCCGCCGGCTGTCAACATCCATTCTAAAATGCACATATTTATTGCCGGTCTTATAGTTCAGCCAGCTGATGGCTTCCCCATCCGCAGACATCACAGGTTTCATATACCGGCCAAAGGCCGTCCAAAAAGCCTGTTTCTGCTTCGATATCTCCTGCTTCGTATACATGATAATAAAGCCTCCCCGGGTGCAAGCACACCGGGCCCCCGCCACCCTACAACCCCTCCAACACCTCAATGATCGCCGCAATCATCTCCCTATCCGGCGCCTTCCCGCTAAACCCCTCCGGCAAAATAGCCCGAAACTCCCCCGCGTCATCCCGCTCCAGCGTCACCTCAACGCTATCAACATCCACCAAAAACCGCAGCCCATATTGCCAGGCCTGAACGCGAGCGGTAAAGGTCCGCTCCACGCCCCGAATATCCACCGGGATCTCAACCGTTTGTTCCATGGGCCGAAAGATACTAAATTCGCAGGCAGCCGTCGTCGGCCGTAGCACAATCCGCCCGCCAGCTCCAAAGCCGCCAATCCCTACCGCTATCCCGCTAAATTAAAAGGAAACTACCGGCTACGCCATGATTTCGACGCCATCGCCGAATGATGCCGGCCCTAGCCAAACATAAGAAAATCTCGTTTAAATCCTCAGAAGTCATAAGCCAGCCGCATCCCAACCGTAGAATAATGCCCCTCATAAGCCCCACCGGAAGAATAAGCCCCACCGCCACCAGCGTCCTTCTGCTTCCACCCCGTATACTTCAACTCCAACTCAAGCGCCCGCTCCAGGATGACCCCAAGACCACCCCCATACCAAAAGGAGGTGCCCAACTCATTGGCCCCAAAGCCGGGACCCGCCTGCCCATGAATGTAAACCGCATGAGTCATATACCATTTCAACCCGCCCATCAAAGGCCAGTATTTAAAGTCAGGATATTTAACGTGGTCCACCGTATTCCCGAAATAATCGATAAATCCGAAATTGAGAGTGATCCCTACCCGGGTGCAAGGTTTATATTCCCCTTGCAAAGAGGCGCCAAGCCCAATGGTCGAATAATCATGAAAGTTCCCCAGCGGAAGGGCCGATTCTATCCCGGCACTCCAAATCATCTTCTTGCCCGCAAGGACAGTGTCTTGCGCGTGCGCGGCGGAAAAAGCGGCAAGCAGCAGAAGATACGCTAACTTTCTCATTGGAATGGCCGAAGCAATTTTGAAATTACCGATGCAATTATTACACCCCAGCCCGGCCCTACCCTTTTTTGCCTAAATTGCCCAAAATAGCCATATGCGCGACCTCTCCAAAATACACGAGCCGATCTCCGATCTGTTCAGGTGGCCCACCAAACCAGCCGAATGGGAGCCATACAAACTAACCAACGAGCAGGTTGCATTTTTCAAAGAGTACGGTTATCTCGCGAATATAAAGCTGCTGGAGGAAGAACAGGTCGAACGGCTAAAAGCCGAACTGGAGCCGATCATGGATCCCAGTCATCCGTCGAACGGATTATATCATGAATTCCACAGCAACGAGTCTTCCGACCCTGACAAGGTCTTATTCCATGCCCTCGGTGCCTGGCGCATCACCGAAGGGTTTCATGATGTGTTGTGGAACCCGGCCTTCGTAATGGCAGCAAGCCAGCTATTAGAAAATAAAGCCGTCCGCTTCTGGCATGACCAATTGTTTTGCAAGCCGGCCAAACACGGCGGCGTCGTAGCCTGGCACCAGGACTATTCTTACTGGACCCGGACAGGACCGCTCCAACACCTCACCTGCTGGGTGGGACTGGACGATGCGACAATTGAAAATGGCTGTCTGTATTACGTACCAAAGAGCCACAACTGGGGCCTCCTGGACAAGCCGGCGCTGGCGGGCGATATGGAGGGATTGATGCAGCATTTGACGGAGGAGCAAAAGTCCGAATTCAAACCCGTCCCCATCGAGATGAAGAAAGGACACGCCGCGTTCCATCACCCACTGATGGTCCACGGGTCATTTGCAAACGCATCGCCCCGGTCCCGCCGTGCCTTTGTATTGAACGTTTTTGCCGATGGTACCGAATCCAGATCCAACGACGAACTCCTCAAAGGCGTACCCATCATCAACGAAGGCCACCGGATGGAGGGGCAGTTCTTCCCGTTATTATTCTCAGGGGTATAAAAGATATTTCTTCCGCAGTAGTTTATAATTGCTGAGCCCGGGCTCCCAGGTCCGACGGATAGCCGCCTCGCTCATTCCGGCCTCGATCTGTTCCTTAAAAGCAGTCGTACCCGCAAGCTTGTTGATATCCCCCATCTGCTTGCTCTGGTGATAGTCGAAGAATTTCTCTTTGTAAGGGTAGGCCTTGTAGAATTGCATCATCCAGGTAAGATTGATCTTTCCCGTCTTGCGGAGGCTGTCGGCATCAATGGTCCGCAGGTCGAGCCCATAGCAAGTCTGATCCTGGTGAAGCGGCGTTTCGGCCATCCCGGGAATACTGACGGGAGTAAAGGAAAAAGAGTAGAAGCTTTTCAACTCCGGATTGCCCAATACGGCGAACGGCATGTGAGTGCCGCGCCCCTGGCTGATAACGGTCCCCTCGAAGAGGCAAAGGGAAGGATAGAGGAGCACGGACTGCTGGGAATTGAGATTCGGAGAAGGGCTGACCGGCAGTTGGTAATACATCGAGTGAGCGTAATTCTTGACGGGGATGATCTTCAGGGTACATTTTTCCTTATTCGGCAGCCAGCCTTCCCCGTTGATCAGTTGAGCGAATTCGCCGATCGTCATCCCATGCACGATTGGAACAGGAAACTGACCAATGCCGGACTTGAGGGACATGTCCAGGATGGGACCGTCGACATAACCGTTCGGATCGGGCCGGTCGAGGATCAGGAGCTCTTTCCCCGACTCGGCGCAGGCTTCCATGAGATTGCGCAGGACGTTGATGTTGGTGTAAAAACGACAACCTACGTCCTGCAAATCGAAGATCAGGATATCGATCGCGTCCATATCTTCCTTGGACGGTTTGCGTTTGGACCCATAGAGCGAGATAATGGGAATGCCCGTTGCCGAGTCGACCTCGTCGGCCACTTTGGCGCCTGCGCTGGCCTTTCCGCGAAAGCCATGTTCGGGACCAAAGATCTCCCGGATATCTACCTTCAATGAGTGAAGGCTATCGACAAGGGACCGGCTCCCGATGATACTGGTCGGATTGCCCAGGATACCCACCCGTTTACCTTTTAATAAAGGAAGATAAGCGCTGGTTTGGTCGGCCCCGGTGACGATGGGTTTCGGTTTGGGGGCGCCGAGAAAGGAAGAAAGGGCAACAAGAAGGATGATGAACATGACGTGAAATGAAATTGAATAATGCGGGAAAGATACGAAATTGCGGTTCTAAACGGCATATACCATGAACGTCAAATTTTCGCTGACTCTGTTTTTTATTATGGTGGCGGCGTCCGCGATCGGCCAGGAATTACGCGGCACGATCCTTCATATGGATAGCGTGTTTTTCAACGCCTATAATAGCTGTGACATGGAGACCCAGGCCCGGTTGATCGCCGACAGTATCGAGTTTTACCATGACCGTGCTGGGCTGTCGACCTCCAAGCAAGATCTGCTGGCAGGTATAAAGAATAACATTTGCGGCAAGGTCACCCGGGTGCTGGACAAGGAAAGCGTAGAGGTGTACCCGGTACCGGGTTTTGGTGCCGTGGAGGTCGGCTACCACCGGTTCATCAACCACCAGGAAAGCGAAAAGCCATCGGGCCCCGGAAGGTTCGTCATTTTCTGGCGGCAGAAAGACGGTCAATGGCAGCTGTACCGCATCGCCAGCATGCACGCCGGAAGCTAGCGCTTGACACTACCAAAAAACAAAACACTCGTCGCCCCCGAACGCGCGGTGGCGATGTCAAGCGTTCCGTCCTCATTAAAATCCCCAATGGCAAACCCATACACGGTACCAGCTGAATCCCCAAAAGAAACGCGCCTGAAATTACGCCCCGTCCCGTCATTATAAAATAGCGTTGACGGCGCTCCAACGTGACCAACGATGATATCGGTTTTCCCATCCTTATTTACATCGCCGATCGCCAGGGCATAAGGCACTACTTTCGCATCCGCCAGGGAGATACCCGCGGAAAAGGTCTGATCTTTTTGTTGAAAATAGAGATGAACCCCTTTAAATTCATCGATCGTTACAATGTCAGGCAACCCATCGCCATTAAAATCCGCAACGGCTGCCATCCGGATAGTAGCGTTAGGGGGGCCAAACGGGATGCGACGGGTGTCAGGATAAGCCATCTCCGAGCTACCAAGGTATACATAGCTTTGGCCACTGTCCCGATGAGGTACGACAAGGTCGACAAAGCCATCTTTGTTAATGTCCGCAGGGTAGATGGTCGTGGCAGGGTAAGGAGCAAACGCGATGCAATTGGCATCAAATTGCCCCTTTCCTTTGTTCAGGCAGATATAATTGGCGGTATTCCCCAGGTCGCCCCGGTTCGCCAGAATGAGATCCGGCAATCCGTCGCGATTGATATCGGCGATGGCCAGATTCCGGGTCGGCCAATCGGGAAGTCCAAATTCAGAACCGATGGTGAAATTACCCTTTCCGTCATTCAGATAAACCAGCTTCCGATCCGGGTTGTCGTTGCTAACGGCGATATCAAGGGACCCATCCCCATTAAAATCAGCCAACCCGCCCGTATAAGAGCGATCCGCCACCGTCCCCAGATCGTAAGCCCTCCGGATCCCGCCCCGCCCGTCACCCAGCAGCACCCGGTCGATCATCGGCCAATGCCTCCCCTTCACCAACACGATGTCAAGATGCCCATCCCCGTCCACATCGCCCATACTTATATTCGCCGTCGTATCAGGTTTCGTCTCCAGCAGCATACTGCGATCGAAGTCGGGAAAAACAATACGCTTCTGCGCCAGAACAGGCAAAGCCGTAGTACCCAAAAGGCACAAAATAAAAAAACAGATCTTCATAGTTCCCATTTATTCCGTTCTCAGACTTTTTATCGGGTTCGCCATGGCTGCCTTCACCGCCTGGAAGCTGACGGTGACCAGGGTGATCAGCATCGCGATCGCCGCCACGACAATAAAGATACCGATGCCGATATGCGTACTCAAAGTGTAGGTCTTCAGCCATTGATCCATGAAATACCAGGCCACGGGTGTCGCGATCGCACAGGAGATCAGCACCAGCAAGACAAAATCCCTCGAAAGCAATTGCCACAAATTGAGCACGCTGGCGCCAAGCACCTTCCGGACCCCGATCTCTTTCACCCGTTGTTCCGCCGTAAACGACGCCAGTCCGAACAATCCGAGACAGGATATAAAGATCGCCAGGATCGCAACTATCGCCGCAAGATTTCCCACCAATTGTTCATAGTCGAATTTCTTTGCGTACTCCTCATCGGCAAACTTGTACTCGAAAGGATAGGCCGGGTTGTATCTGTCGAAGATCGGTTTTATCAGGGCGATGGCCTTTGACATCGGCACCTTCGGGTTGATCCGTATATCCAGATATCCAACCCAGCCTTTGCTGAAAATAATAGTGAGCGGGGAGATCGCCCGGTAAGGAGATTCCATCTGGATATCCGGTATTACACCCAACACCACCATCGGCTTATCGTTCCATTTCAGCACTTCTCCAACCGCGTTTTTTAGCCCCATGCGCTTCACCGCCGCCTGGTTCAGGAGAACCCCGTTCGAATCGGCAAAATCCCTTGAAAAGTCCCGTCCGGCGATCATTTTGATCCCCATCGTCTTCGTATAGTCGTATGCTGTAGCGATCGTCGCGAACACCGTCGATTTTTCCACCGGCGTACTGCCCTTCCACTCCCAGCCATTGTTGCCGCTGAAGATATCCGAGGGCGGTGAATTACTTTGAGTAACGGAAATAACCGCACCCGTACTAAGCAACTCATTATGGATGACGTCGAGATTCTTTTCGATATCGGTCGACCAGTACAGGGAGATCAGGCCTTTATTGTTAAATCCGATCGGCCGGTTCTTTCCAAATTGGATCTGCTGATTGATCACGATCGTCCCGATCATCAGGATAACCGAGCTGGCGAATTGCACCACCACCAGGATCTTGCGGGGCAAAGTGCTGCTCTTCCCCGCCTTCAGGTGCCCCTTTAGCACGCGAACGGGGTTAAAGGAAGAAAGATAGAACGCAGGATAACTCCCCGCCAGCAGGCCGGTTAGCAGCGTAAACAGCAGCATCACCGCCCAAAACAGCGGGCTCGATATCTGCAAGCTCATGTCCTTTTGGGTGAGCTTGTTGAAATAAGGCAGCGAGACGAGCACAATGACCAACGCAAACACGAAGGCGATGCCCGCGATCAATAAGGATTCCCCCAGGAACTGGCCGATCAGCCGGTCTCTTCCCGCGCCGATCGCCTTTCGGACACCGACCTCCTTCGCCCGCTTCTCGGAGCGGGCGGTACTCAAATTCATGAAATTGATGCAGGCGATCAGCAGGACGATAAATCCCAGGATGCCGAACATTCTGACGTACTTGATGAAGCCGCCGCTATTCTTCCCGTTCTCAAAATCGCCGTACAGCCGCCATTTAGAGGCGGGATGCAGGAATAGCTCCGGTTTAATATGCTTTAAGGTGTTGTCGTCGGTAAAATGAGCGATCACCACATTCTTCATCTTCGCATTGACGGCATCTACAGTCGCGTTGTCATTCAATTGAACAAATGCCTGCCAGGAGTTATTGCCCCAATTATTCTTATGGAATTGTTTGATCCAGGGATAGACCAGCTCCTGTAGCTGCCACGGGATCAGGAAGTCGAAGCTCAGCGAGCTGTTCTTGGGCTCCTTCCTGACAACCGCCGTTACTTTCAGCATCGTTGCGTTATCCAGTTTAAGAGCTTTGCCGATCGGATTGGCGCTTCCAAAAAGGATATGGGCCGTCTCCTCGGTCAGTACGATGGAATAGGGGTCACGCAACGGGTCTTTATCGCCCGCCAGGATTGTCAGCGAGAACATGCTCACGGCATCGGGACCGATATAATGCCCCGACTTCGTGATCTTCTTTTCTCCATAAACAAGGGAGCGTGCCTGCCCCCAATCGCACATGGCCACCGCTTTGATATCCGGGAATTTGCTTTTCAGTTCATCGCCCAGCGAAAAGGGGATCGCCGACTGGGTGCCCCGCTTGTCGTCGAAGGTCTGGTTCATCATCACCTGGTAAAGGCTGCTATAGTTCTGGAAATGCCGGTTGGCGCTCACTTCGTCATAGATCCACAACCCGATGATCATGGCGACCGCCATACCCGTGGCCAGTCCGGTGATATTGACCAGGGAATAGAGCTTATTCTTCAGAAGGTTCCTCCAGGCGATAAGAAAGTGATTTTTCCACATAATCAATTGTTTAACGAACAATATGCCGGAACCAAACGGCGTGATATCCAGTCAAATAGCCGCGCCCCCAGGTCCGCCCGGGTTCATTTCCGATACAGATAGTGTCCGGTTTCGATACAGCCGCAAAAGCCCCAAACCTCCCTTCCACTGATAGACAACCCGATTGGCATCTGGCATTTTTTTGGCCCTTTGCCGGGAATGTTAAAAACCTACCTCAAGACTGCCTGGCGGGACATCGCCTTCAACAAATTGTACAGTGGTTTGAATATTGCCGGCCTGGCCATCGGCATGGCCGTAGCCCTGTTGATCGGTCTTTGGGTGATCGACCAATGCAGCTATGACCGCTTCGTCCCCGGCTACGAACAGGCCTACCAGGTCAAGTATAACCTCAATAGCAACGGCGAGATCCGGACGCAGGGCGACGTAGCCGTTCCCCTGGCGGATGCCATGAACCACATTCCCGAAATAGCCCATACCGCCCTGGCCTATGGCCCCGCCCCTTATGGCAATCAAACGGATATCCTCCAGGTGGGCGACAAGAAGATCTCTCCTACGGGAATGGTCGCCGGCGCCGATTTCCTGAAGATCATCCGGCTGCCGCTACTCGCTGGCAGCGCGGACAACGCACTCGAACCCGGCGACATCGTGATCACCGAGTCGATTGCCAAAGCCCTGTTTGGCCAGGCGGACCCCATCGGAAAGACGATCCTTTACAATCGCGATCGCAACATCAAAGTTACGGCCGTATTGAAAGATCTACCCCCGAACTCCACGCTGCAATTCGACTATATCACGCCGTGGAGCGACTTTGCCAACGGATGGGCCAAAGCGTACGCTACCAATTGGAACAGCAGCATCTTCAAATTATACGCCTCCCTGAAGCCGAACGTAACCTTTGCCCAGGTGGCGCCAAAAATAAAAGGGCTCGTTCAGCAATATGCGCCTGAGACGTACCGGACCTCCCAGCAGCAGGTCACCCTACAGGGGATGAAAGACTGGCACCTGTATACGGAGTACAAGAATGGGGTCGCCGTAGGCGGGCTGATCGATTATGTATGGATGTTCGGAATCATCGGCTTGCTCGTGCTCGTCATCGCCTGTATCAATTTCATGAACCTCTCCACCGCCCGTTCGGCAAAACGGGCAAAGGAAGTCGGCATCCGGAAAGTCGTAGGTTCTTCGAAAGGTGGCCTGATCACCCAGTTCCTGTTGGAGTCGGTGATGATGAGCGCCATTGCCTTCGGGTTGGCCGTGGGCGCAGTCCACACCGTCCTTCCCTCCTTCAATGCCCTGGCGGGAACGCATATCGTCATACCCTTTCACAGTGGCCTCTTTTGGCTGGCGATGTCCGGCTATATCATCGTCACGGGTCTGCTCGCGGGCAGCAGGCCGGCCTTTTATTTGTCCTCCCTGCGGCCGATAAAAGTATTGAAAGGAAAACAGACCACCGGCGGATCGGCGGGTCAATTCAGGCGGGTGCTGGTAGTCCTGCAATACACTTGCTCCATAGCACTCATCACCGCCACCATCGTCGTCTATCAGCAGATCGACCATGCCCGAAACCGGCCCCGCGGCTATGATCCCGATCGGTTGATCATCACCGAAGCCGTCGGCGTGCCCTTCGCAGCATTGAAACAGGACGCGATGGCGACAGGCGTGGTCAGCAGTATAACGGAGTCCCTGAACCCCGTCACCGATGTGTACAGCCACGATCCCATCGACAACTGGCCGGGAAAGTTGCCCGGCGAATCCCTTTCCCTCGTCCTCAACGCCATCGGCGATACCGACTATTTCATCACCCTCGGCATTCCGTTCGTCGCAGGCCGCAATTTCACCGGCAATCCCGGCGCCGATTCCACCGGCGTCATCCTCAACGAGGCCGCCGTCCGGCGTATGCGGCTGACGCAACCGTTGAACCAAACCATCTCCTGGTCCTTAGCTTGGGTTCCTGGCAACCTCAAAGTAATTGGAGTGGTAAAAGACGCCGTCAGCAATGCCCCTTTTGCACAGCCGGAGCCCGCCATGTATATCTTTCAGCCACTCTGGTCATTCACTGTCATGTACCGTTTGAACCCCAAAGTCGCCACCCAGGCCGCGCTGGACCAGCTAAAGCCCATATTCGAAAAATATCGCCCCGATTACCCCTTCGCCTACCATTTCGCCGATGAGCAATATGCCCGGAAATTCGGCCGCGAGCGCCTCGTCGGCAAATTGGCCTGCATCTTCGCCGCGCTGGCCATCCTCATCTCCTGCCTCGGCCTCTTCGGCCTGGCCTCCTATATGGCCGAGCAGCGCACAAAGGAAATAGGCATTCGCAAAGTACTCGGCGCCTCCGTCTCACAGGTCATCCTGCTTATCACAAAAGACTTCATCGTTTTAGTGGCGATAAGTTGCGTCATCGCCTCCCCTCTGGCTTTTTATTTTTTACAACGCTGGCTCGACGGCTACTATTACCGCATCCATCTCGGCCCGGGTGTATTCATTTTATCGGCCGTCATGGCCATCGTCATCACCATCGTTACAATCGGTTTCCAGGCCCTGAAAGCAGCGCTCATGAACCCCGTCGAAAGCCTGCGGACGGAATAAAGAATCCTGGGTCACCCCGGAACCAACCCACCCTCATCGATCCTCCGTTCCTGATACTCCTCCTTCCACGCATGTTTCCATCTCCGATGGCTCCACAACCACATATCCGGCCGGTTCCGGATCACCGATTCAAGGTATCGCACATATTCGCGGGTCAGCTCGCCCTCCGGAAGCTCGGCCGCATCCATACAAGCCAGCTTCATAGTCGCATGATAATGGCCTCGCCGTGGTTTATCGATCGAGGCAAAGATCACCGGCAGATGCCCATGGCGGGCCCCCTTTTCCGGACCGCTGGCAAAGGGCGTCGGCCGGCCCATGAAATCGATCCAATAAGACGTTTGCATATTGCCCGGACATTGATCCGCCACCAGTCCCAGCAAGTATTGGGAGGAGAGATGCGGTACAATGGATTCCCGCATTTGCGGCGCGGGCAAAAAGACATTCCCCGTGCGGGTCCGAAGCCGGTAAAACAGCTTTTCGAACACCTTGTTGCCGATGGGCATATAGACCACCAGGATCTTGAACTTCGTCAGCGCGGTCAGCACGATCTGCCCCCATTCCCAATTGAAGGTATGTCCCAGGTGCATCTGGCAGGACTTGCCCGTCGCGTAGACCTCATCCAACACCTCCACGTCCACCGTGAATCGCTTTCGCAACCAGGCCTCATCCGCGGACACCAGCTTGACCACCTCCACAAACGAGTCGATGAAATTATGGTAGAATTTTTTCGCGATCCCGACAAGCTCAACCTCCGTCTTTTCCGGGAAAGCCTGCCTTAGATTGGCCATTACCACCTTTCTGCGATATCCAAAGCCGTAATAGACAATCGCATAAATGGCGTCCGAAAGCAAGTAAAGCACACGCATCGGAAGAAGCGACACGAGGTAAAGAAATCCGTAAAAAAGATAATACATGACAGGCAAAGCGGTTTTCCATGCAGCGTCCATGGAGATTTGTGGAAGGAAGTGAGTCTTAGGTTCGTCGGAGGGTTCCAGGTCTGGCTGGCCCTAAAGATAGGGGTATTAATGTTATCCGATCCAACATTTTTGGCATCCCCCTCCCGATTATCGCACCATCATCACCGTCCCTTTTTCAACCCTCATCTCCGATCCCTCAAATTGAAAATAACAAATCCAGACAAAAACCCCGGCAGGCTGCAACTCCCCGCCAATTTTCCCATCCCATCCCTTTTGCACATCCGAGCTCTCAAACACCTCGGCTCCCCAACGGTTAAAAATGGCAAAACGATATTTTTTGACCGGCCGAAAGGTCACCGGTTTGAAAACATCATTTTTCCCATCCCCATTCGGAGAAAATCCCGAGGGAACATAAAGGTCCGTTATACACCTTTTCTCGATGACGGTAATGCTATCGGTTCCTGAGCATCCTTTGGCGCTGGTTACAGTTAGCCAATAAATACCCGGTTGCTGCACCATCAGATTCCCCGTATTCTCACCCGTTGACCATTGATAGCTGGAGTATGTACCCGATGGCCGAATGTCAAGACCGTCATACGTGCAGAGACTATCGATCGGTTTCAGGAAATTAGCGGGAGTTGGCGCTATGCCCAGGACAACCAGTGTATCCCTTGCGTTGCAACCTGAGCCGTCGAAGACCTCGACCCAATAGGTACCCGGCGTCGTAATGGTACGACTGCCCGAGCGACCCAAATCCTGCCAGGAATAAGAGGCAAAGGATCCTGGTGAAACGACTAACTGCGGATTATCGCTACATAGATATTTATCGGGTCCCAGGTCAGGGACAGGGTTGGGGTTTACCGTTAAAACGGTAGTTACGATGGAATCGCAGCCCTGCCACGTTTGCAAAGTATCCACATACGTTCCGGATTGAGTTTGGTTTTTCCCGCCCGCGAAAAAGGACTCCCCATCGCAAATAGGTTTTGATTGTTGAGTGAACTTTTTGTTGAGGGTAAGATTCAAGGTGATGATAGTATAACATCCACTCGAATTTGGGACGGTTTGGGTATAGGTGCCGGATTGGTCGTATGTTTTGTTGTTCAGGGTGTAACTGTTGCAGTCGGTTACATTCATAACCGCTTGGGTCACATTGGCGCAAGGACCCAATTTCAGGACAAACGGACTTTCCGACGGAGTAGAGAGCGTGTAAAAGCCTGGTCCGGGGTCGAAATCCTGTGAGCCGGCCATATAGCCGGTCGAATAAATGCTCAGCGCATCGTCTATCGCCATACGCCTGAATAAAGTACTGGAATTGATGCTTTCAAACAAGGCGGCATATACAAAGTCTCCATCGGAAGTCAGTTTAACAATGGCGCTCGGTTACGATATTATTCATGTCGTCCAACACAATGGCCCTGGGTGTTATCATGTCGTACGGATCGTTCGTCGTATTACCAATCATTTTAGCCCAGACAAGGCCGCCGTTGGTCGTCAGTTTTGCAATAAAACCGCTTTTCAAGCTGTTAGCGGTCATCGTATAAACAGCAGTTCCCGGGTCAAAATCGCAGGCGCCCGAAAAACGTCCGACGGTATAAACATTTCCCAGTGCGTCACATTTGACATCGATGATAGAAGAGCCGCTGTAGACTACCGGCGAATTGCCAAACTGCTCCGCCCAGATCAGATCCCCGCTGCTGTTTAGTTTGACGATAAAGGTTTGGATGTGCGCGGTCGATGTAAGATTAAAGGTGCCGGGACCCGGATCGAAATCCACCGTATTGTTAAACAGGCCGCATAGAATTACGTTATTATCCTTATCGATCACCAGGTTCGTCGATTCGGCGCCGGTATCTCCAGGGCCGCCAAACTTCTTTACCCACACCAGATCGCCGTATGTGTTCAGTTTGATCACAAATGCATCTTTAAACCCGATGGGAGACATCATCAGGACACCCGGACCCGGATCCATGTCCCCCGGATTCATCAATTCCGAAGCAACATAGACGTTGCCATCCTTGTCGACCTTGAGCGCAATTTCAGCAAATTCAACATTTGTCGGAACCTGCTTAGCCCAAACAAAATTCCCGTTAGCATCGAGTTTGGAAATATAGATCCCATAATTACTTGGAGAGCCGGCCGTAATATCATACACGCCCGAATTGGGATCCATGTCCATTGTATAATTGAAAAGACCGGCAGAATATACGTTGCCGTCTTTGTCCACTCCCACCGCCCGGCCGTTATTGTAAATGCTGTAATTGTAGGCATTGTCGGGTTGAAAAGCCTTGGCCCACTGGATAACGGGCATTTGCGCGCAGACTGCCTGCATCAGTAACACTAGCAATACGGAGAGGTATACCTTGGACATTGGGGGTCAGGGGTGTCAATTGGGTACTAACGTTAATATTACTCTGATCTTGTGAAAACACAAAATTAGATTGCCCGATAACTGGATCAGGCGGCTGCAGTATCATTGCGGTCAAAAAGCGAACTTTTGAGGCCAAAACAAATATTTATGAAAAAAGTATTTAGCCTCACCTTGACGCTGTCTGCCCTGCTTTTTATTTCCCTCTCCGCAGTGTTACCAACAAAGACACATCCTCTCAAAACTTCCGGCAGTTTTTACGTCGATAATGGTACGGCTTGGAATGGCACCGTTTCCGGATCCGGAGCGATAAGTGTCTCCGGCGCCCCCTTTTACCCTACCGGTCAATACCTTATCCAGGCCCTAAATTCAGCTTCTTATATCACCGTTACAGTTAACTGTTCCGCACCCGGCACGCATACTTATGGCCTCACCGGCGGCATCTCCCCCGCTCCAACCCCCATAATTACATCTACCGGCACTGCAACCTTCACGAACGTACCAGTCACCTCTGGCGACATTGCCGCATATATCCATTAATGCAGCATGTTAAGTCTGTTACCCTTCTATTTCCAGCGAACAGGTATCATCTGGATTCCATCGACCGTACCGCCGTTGTAATACAGCGCCTTCCCATCCCGTGAGATCGACGGTCCCCAAAGCATACCCGCTTTAGAAGCTTCATTTACCTGTGGCCCAAGTTTTTCCCCCGGCGACCAGCCCCGACCCTTGCGATAGCTGATATAGAGGGCACTGTCGCTGGAAAATAATATATAACGCTCGTCCGGCGCAATATAAGGATCGTAGGTAGGCTCGTTGCCGTTCAATTTCAGCAGTTGAGGCTTTTCGTAATGATCACCCGTCCACCGGCAGAGGTAGGCGTGCATGCCTTTATCTCCATTCCTGTCCCGCGAGCAAAAACAGATCGTACCCGAAGCGCTGATCGATGGTCCGTAGTTGACAAAGCCAAATTCATTTACAGGCGAATCCAGGTGCTTGGGCTCCGACCATTTTCCGCCGGCTGTCAGCTGTGACATCCATAGATGATTACCTTTCCTGGTGCTTCCGTCCGAAGCAACATAGGTGCGGTTAGATACGAACAAGAGCCGCTTCCCGTCCGGTGTGAGGGTCGGGTCCCAGTCCTTATCTTTTCCCGTAAACGAGATCGGCGTTGGTTTAGTCCAATGCTCACCAGCCTTTTTGGCGACGCAAATAACTCCATTGTTCGCGATATATACCGTCTTCCCGTCCGGTGCGAAGGTCGGGGTGGACTCCCCATTAGGCGTGGCGGCGCTGTCCTGCATAAACAGGGTGGATTTGGCGCCCTCATCAATAACAAGCCGGGACTGGCTGATACCCTTGCCAACAACAAAGATGCAGAATACAACAAGTAAAGCGTTTCTCATAGGCTGAATCTAGCCCTATTATCCTTTTCCGCATCGCCTTTTCAACGATTCCAGCCAAATTTTAAATGGATGACCCCAAGCCCCCGGCAGACCTTACCTCACTACCTCACTAATCAATATCACCGGTGCAACATTCGTATAATTCGCGAAGTCGGCCCTTATCTTATCTCTATTCGGTCCAATTGCCGCCTGGTAATCACTAAGACTCTTTACATAAAACGTCCCGATTGCCATATAAGGCAGCGGCTGATTCGGAATCCCGCTCGCAACCCCTTTTTCAATGGTGTATTTTACCAAATTGGATCCCAGGAAACCCGCGACCATCGGCATGTGCTTCGTTTCATAATATTCGATATTGAAGGTCTTGCCTTCTGCAAAAGGGTACATGATGGATACTTTGATCAATCCTTTTTCTGCGGCAGCCGAACCATGCTCTTCAGCTATACTGGATTGCTTTCCCTGGCCAAATGCCGCAAAACATGCGGTCAGAAGTAAAAACGAGACGACAAGCTTGAGTTTCATATGTGTTTTTTTATTTGTTGTATAGGACCCAATCACAAATATGCTGAATATTTCGTATATTCAATTTAACCCCTTTTTTATGAAAAATGCATACCTAACCGCCTGGTTCTTGCTGCTGTCAGTATACAGCCACGCACAAGGGGCAAACGAAAATTTAATGCGCGCCGATTTTGCAGAGGCTGCCCGGTTTGGTTCCCGGCAGAGCGGATTCGAGGGATTAAGAACCCATCCATCCGGGGTCAGGGGAAGCCAGTTCTTCTATCCTTCCTGGAGCAAAGGTTCGCTTATAACCAATTCCAAACAAGAATTAGGGGACAAATACAGGTATCTCTTTGACAAGGTGCGACAGGAGCTCTTTATACAGGTGCCGGATTCCAATGCCATCTACCTGATGAATAAAACTGAAATTCATTCCTTCATACTCAAAACAGACAAGCCGCATACCTTTGAAATTGCTTCCGATTTCGATCCGGGCCGTACGACGGATTTCTTTGAGATATTGGTCAGGAGCGATAAATATACATTGCTCAAAAGCACAAAAACAACCTTTGTAAAGTTTGATCCTCACGACATGATGAGAACGAAGAATGGCGAAATATATGACGAATTCGTTGATGAATATACTTATTACGTCACTCTCAGGGGAGGACCCTTACAGGCCATCCCTTTAAAGGCAGGAGGCATTAAGAAAGTATTATTGGCGGAAAAGGCAAAAGTAACCGAATATTTCAACGCCAACGCAGAGGAGGAAATCGATGAAAAGTTCCTGGCGGGGCTGATCGGGTACCTTAATTAATTTTTTAGAATGTTAGGATTGTAACGGATCAAATTCCACGACCCATTCAATGCCATACTTGTCCCTGAACATGCCGCCATATGTACCCCAGGGAGTGTCGCCGATGGGCCCCTCAATGTCTCCGCCTTCCGATAACCCATTGAATATTTTATCTGCTTCTTCCCGGCTTTCTGTACTGACTGCGATTTTCGACCTGTTTTCGTTTTCGTTCACCCGTCCCATAAATTCGGGAACATCATTGGCCCTTAATACATTGTGCTTGCCAATGGGTAACGCAATGTGCATGATTTTGTTGGCCTCATTTTCCGGTATGGGAAATTCACCATTTGCCAGGTCTTTGAAACGAACTATTTTCGCAAACGCTCCGCCAAAAACTGATTTGTAAAAAGTGAACGCTTCTTCAGCATTGCCATTGAAGTTGATCCAGGGATTAATTGATCTCATGATTTTTATTTTTAGCTTGCGATTTTCAGCGGCTTAAGCCCAATATTTATCTTTTTATTGTTGTAAATGTAAGCTAAGTCTTTCTGTTGGCATTAATTTTCGTACCTTTTAAGGGCCCATCCGTTCCCAACCTCCCTAATCGCTTTTGTCTATGAAACACCCTCTTTTTATCCGGCTTATACTAATAGCAACACTCGTTGTCACTGAACAACTGCATGCCCAACATCCACCGCATACCGCGCCGGGACATCCGATGCGCCACCCGCCTTCCACCGGCTCCCCCCTATCCGGCGTAGACCCGCAGCCCCTACTGGCTCAGGCCATTCAACTGAAAGAAGCATTATCCTTTTTAGGCAGCTCTTTATCCAAAGCCGACGAACAGCGCTTGCTCGCCCTTCAGCACCAGCCCCTAACACCAACCCTATCCGCACAAATACAGGAAATTTTGGATAAGTACTGCCTTGCACAGGTAAATATCAATCCCGAGTCAAGAGTAAAAGTCGAACGCGGCCCGGCCAAAGCCAACCTCATCCAGGATGGCTGGATCAGCTACCTGGTCAAGGTCAACAACGAAGCCGGCATCAACGCCGTCCTGCAAGTGGAAAGTCCCAATGCCGCTACACCCCTTTTTGCTCCTTCGATGGATCCGGTTGTCAACCCAAAAAGGAAGCTTTCCGCGGGCCAGGTCGCCAATCGATTTCTGGAAATGCAGATCTATCGCAACCGCCCCATGCATGCCGCGCTCTCCGGCCTGAACCTGGAATACGTGATCCTGCAGATCTACTCCAAAGATGCCGGCAAAAGAGACGTTGAGATCGGCTTTAACGTGGGCCAGGGAACCCAGGATATCGGCTTCAGGAACACCATCGATATCCTGTTTGATAGCCGGCCCGCCGTCAACATTACCCTGCATGTCAAAGACGACGACGGATCCCCAACCATGGCCTCCTTTGTTTTTACCGATGGGATCGAGCATCTCCTGGATGACAGCCTGGTGACAGTTGAAAATGGTGGCGCCCGTTTCGTAAGGGCCCAAAGAAACATGAAGGCGACCCCGTCGCTCGCAGGCATTTATCCTTTGCCATCCAGGCGAGTTGCTGCCTATGATGAATACCCCGATTTCTTCTTTCAACCACAGGTCTATCGCGCGGATGGCGAACACATCCGGTTGCCTCCGGGCCGGTATACCGTAACCGTCAGGAAAGGCCCCGAGTATATTCCACAGACGCAACAGTTGGAGATTCCTTCCGGCATAATAACCTATTCCGCCTCCTTTCAGCTGCGACGCTGGATAAATATGGAAAAACTCGGCTGGTTTTGTGCCGACCACCATGTCCATGCGGCGGGATGCAGTCACTATGATAGCCCGGAAGAAGGCGTAAAGCCATACGACATGTGGCGCCAGATGCTGGGTGAAAACCTGAATATCGCCGCGGTTCTCGCCTGGGGGCCGAGTTGGTATCATCAAAAGATGTTCTTCACAGGGCATGATGACACCCTTTCCACCAAAAAAAACATCATGCGCAACGATGTGGAAGTTTCAGGCTTTCCCTCATCTCATGCCGGCCATCTCGATCTGCTGCGGCTGAAGGAAAATGACTACCCGGGAACGGCAAAGATAGAAGACTGGCCGAGTTGGACCTTGCCTGTCCTCACCTGGGCCAAATCCCAAAATGCCGTCGTCGGCTATGCTCACTCCGGCTGGGGCCTCGAACCCATTGAGCCTACTTTACAATTGCCCAACTATGTACTGCCCAAAATGGACAATATCGGAGCCAATGAATACATCGTCACCGTCACGCACAACCTGGTAGACTTTTACAGCGCGGGGGACACGCCCGCGCCCTGGGAATTGAATATGTGGTATCAAACGCTCAATTGCGGCTTCACTACCCGCTTGAGCGGTGAAACCGACTTTCCCTGCATCTTCGACGAGCGTGTAGGCATGGCCAGAAGCTATTTTCTCCCCGAAAAAGGCCTCAGCTATGACGGCTATGTCGAATCACTCAAAAAAGGGAGCGCCTATGTTTCGGACGGATATTCGCATATCATTGGCTTTTCAGCCAATGGCCTTTCCGTGGGCACCAATGACAGTAAGTTGAACGGGAAGACCAAACAAGCCCTGACCATTAAAGCCTCCGTCGCCGCCAATCTTCCTGCCAAACAGGATGCCGTCGGTGCCACGATTGCCCAAAGCCCATTGACGGAACAACCCTATTGGCATCTGGAAAGGGCGCGCATCGGCACAAGCCGAAAAGTCCCTGTCGAACTTGTCGTCAACGGCTACCCCGTCGACACCGTCAACATCGAAGCGGATGGAGGCTGGAAAGACATCGCCTTCAATTATACCCCCACCCGCTCCTGCTGGATGGCGCTAAGGATCTATCCCAGCTGCCACACCAACCCAATTTTTGTGCTGGTGGATGGGAAACCCATCCATGAACGAAAAAGCGCCGAATGGTGCCGCCAGGCCGTCGATCAATGCTGGAAAATGAAGCGCGGCAAGATCCGGCCCGCGGAACTGGCCGCCGCCGAAAAAGCCTACGACGAGTCCCGCCGCACCTATGACGCCATAATCAAGGATGCCAGCGAAAATTAATCACGCCTGCACCATTTCGCCCTTATAATTGGCCGTATACGGTATTAAAAAATTGGTTACTTTGTCGGTGCCATGCATGCCCGCATATCTCAAATACATTTACTCCTTTTTGTCGTTCTTTTGACCACAGGTTTCCGGATAGCGGAACCATCAAAAGCGATCTCCTCACCGGCGCCGGAGATCAGTATTATTACCGATGAGGCGCCGGGGCCTATCGCACTACACGGATTGGAAAGACTAACCAGCCTGCTGACCTCCAGGCATATCACATTTGAAAAGTTATCCGAGCCCGCTCACGCAAGGGGCAGATACTTGCTGGTGGCCGGCTTATCCAATGGACAGGGAACCGCCGCCCAATGGTTAAAAGCGGCCGGCCGAAGTCCCGCCCCAACGGCGGAAGCCCTTCTTTTATGGCATACTACCCGCCAGCAAAAACCGGCCCTTGTCGTTAGTGGGTATGACGACACGGGCCTGATGTACGCCTTACAGGAAACCGCCCGGCAGATCGGTTTGGGTGCGTCTGCCCGAATGGCGCTCGACGCCATAAAAGACGCAAAGGAAAAACCTGCCATACCTACCCGGGCGGTTTCCATCTATACCATGAATCGCAGGTATTGGGAAAGCCGGTTCTATGATGAAAAGTATTGGACACGCTATCTGGATGAATTGGCCGAAAATCGTTTTAATTCCCTTGTAGTGGTTTTTGGATATGAGAATGGGGGGTTCCTGGCGCCCTGTTATCCTTACTTTTTCAATGTGGACGGCTATCCGGGCATCCGGATGACGGGCCTGAGCGAGGCGGAACAACTACGCAATAGGATGGCCATCAATCGGCTGATAATGATGGCGCATCAAAGGGGCATCCGTTTTACGGTCGGCATCTGGGACCATATCTATCGGGGCGGCGTACAGGGAGGGGGAATACCGGGTAACGAGAAGGCACCCGATCATCCTGTACCCGGGTTAGTATGGGGTGTTACCGCAGATCATCTCACGGCATATACAAAAGCAGCTTTGACAGCCTTCATACGGCAGATTCCTGTGGACGCTATTCAGTTCAGGATGCATGGAGAGTCCGGCCTGAAAAAGGAAGAGGAGGAATCATTCTGGGCTGATGTATTCAAGATGATCCGGCAGGTAAAGCCGGATCTGCAGATCGACATGCGGGCCAAAGAACTTCCTCCCACCGTCATACGAAGCGCCATCAACTCAGGTATCCGGTTCAGGATCGCCACCAAGTTCTGGATGGAACAATTTGGGCTGCCATACCATCCCACACGCATTAATCCGGATAAAAGCTATATCCGGCACAGTTACGGCGACCTGCTTCGCTATCCGAAAGAATATAGGATGAACTGGCGATTGTGGAATGGCGGCACTAATCGGGTGCTGTTGTGGGGTGACCCGGAGTATGCCCGCCGGTTTATGAAAAGCGTGCACCTGTATGATGGAGATGGATTCGAGATCAACGAGCCGCTTGCCACAAAAATGGAGGCCCAGCCGCACGACGCAGCGCCTTTTGAGCTGTTGCAGCCACAACATCGCTATTATGAGTTCGAGTTCGAGCGGTATTGGCATCTTTTCCAGGTCTTTGGGCGCATCGGCTATGATCCCGATACGCCTTCCGAAACCTGGGACAAGGATTTCGAAGCCCACTTTGGAAAGACGACGGGGCCACTCATAGAACGAGCGGTACACCGGGCCAGTGGCATATTGCCTCGTATCATCGCCTCCTGTTACCCTTATAGCTATTTTCCCATGACGCGAGGCTGGGCGGAAAAACAACGCCTGGGCGACCTCCCAGCCTATGCGAAGGCGGAAGGCAGCGACCTATGTCAGTTTGCCGATTTTGATGACGAAGCTGGCCTTTTGCTAACGGGAGGTGAGACAGCGAGGATCAGACCGTCGGAAAACAGTCAATGGTTTGAGCAGGCCGCCAGGGATGTACAAATAGTGATCAACCAGGTAAAGGCTAATGAGGATGCGCAAAACAAAGAACTGGGTTCCACACTTGCCGATTTGGGTATTTTATCCAATCTGGCGCTTTATCATGCTCGCCGGGCGCCCGCTGCGGTCTACTATTGTCTGTATCAGCGTACGCACGATGTATCAGCATTGGATTCAGCCATCACACATGAACGCAGGGCCATCGATGCCTGGCGCCAGATCGTAGGGTCAGCTGCGGATTACTATAATGAAAATCTGCAGATGGGAGTGTCTGTTGCTGATCTTTGTGGGCACTGGAAGGATGAACTGGGCAAGCTGGAGGATGGCTTGCAAAAGTTGCAGCAGCAACGTCAGCATGCCGATCCCGGAGCAATGACGGTTAAAGCACCCGCTTATAAGATCCCTCCCACACTGCCGTTTGACGCTTTGTTCAAGGTGGAACTGCTGACACCGGATGAAGCAATCGCCAATCAGTCTGTCAACATTCGTCTCAAAGCCTCGGCGCCGCGAGGCATTAAGTGGATACGCTTGTTTTATCGCGCCGTCAACCAGCAATTGGAATATAAAGACCTGCCGCTGGAGCCGGATACCACACCGGGTGAATTTAAGGCTGTTATACCTGTTACCGACATCGATACAACCTATGATTTGATGTATTATATTGCATTGATGGATAAAGGCGGCCATGGCAAGATCTTTCCTGATCTGAATAAGGAGACGCCTTATAAAATAATACACCTTATCCGCCACTAGTTGGGCTACGCCGTCTGGTATAATTTACGCTACTTCATATTTTATATTCCATGCCTTTATATGTTCTAAAATTGGCAAAAAAGCTAAGCCTTTTTCAGACAACTTATATTCTACCCTTGGCGGTATTTCCTTGATGCAGCGTGGATACGGGAGAGCAGATTTCCGTTTCGGGTGGTAGAACCTGTTATTCTTTCCGAAATTTCACCTTGCTGTCGATATTTTGCGCCGTTTTTATTCCCTGTTTCGTCCCTTCTTCCACCGCATGACGAGTATGAATACCGCCATAAACCCTTGAGATCGCAATGGCACTGGCAAAATCATAAAAGGAATGGTAGGAATAGCTACCCATGTCCTCCTGCCCGTTTCCCAAATCAATCATCTTGCCTTTATAAGTGCTGTTTGTGAAAGACACATTGTCGCCGAAAATGGTGGTGAGTGCCTGTGCGAATGAACCACTAAAAACTGCATGGTTTGCCGGGAAATCAGGATAAGGCGGTGTGGCAATAAAAGGCTTCCACCACGTAGCCGGGTCAGTAGAGGGTTCTATCACCCTGCGAATAAACTGAAAGGGCCTTTCCTGCATAAAATGGAACTTTGCCTTCATGGAACCGATAGTGGCATCAAACAGGCTCATACCGGTCTTCGCATAAGCAAAGGCAGCTATATCGAGTGCCGGGTTTTGTTGCTCCAGAATTTGTTTGAAGACAGAAAGGTAGCTCGATCCGCCGGGATAACCATTCACGGCCGGGTCATCATAATATTTGGCCAGACGCTTTTGATCATAGGTCAGGCCTTTCGAGAGGTCATACACTTCCTTAAAATCCGTGTAATAAGGCGAAGTCACATCTGCATCGTTATATACGTAAGGCGCTGAGGTTACATTTTCGATGCTGCCGGCAACCATGGTGCGGGTATCACCCCAGTAGGCAAGACCATTAGCAATGGTAGGGTTATTATTTTCCGGCCACCAAAGGCCTGGACTCTTGTCGGTCAATACTAAGGATGGCCAGGAAGACCAGGGATGATCCGTAGTGGACCAGGTAAAGATCTTTTCAGCTACCGATTTTCCGAAGGCCTTTGACCGTTCGAAGATGGCAGTGTCGCCGATTTCTGCTTTATAGGTTGCATTTAATTCATCTTCAAGCTTTTGAGCCGAATCGCCCGCCGCGGGAGCAAAAGTAAAAAGTTTCCTGGTCATTTCAGCCAAAGCAGCATTGGCACAGGTAGGCCAGTGATAGGCTTTACCCGCTTCCGTTTGAGGCATTTCGGGCATTTCATTTAGCTGTCCATACAGACTCCGATAGGAAGGCATGCCTGGCACCACGGCTTCGTATACCGCTACGCCACAATAAGCCATATACCTGCCGGGATTAACTCCGTAAGAAACAGCGGGAGAATACAACAACGGCAATTGTACACCCATCCATCTTTTTACAACATCCGAAGAAAAGGTTTTGGTTTGTTGAAGATGACCGTTGGTATCCCGGTTTGACTCTTTCCGGCACGAAAAAGTAAACAATGATGCAGTTGTGACCAGCAACAGGACATAAGCGATTTTCTGTTTCATTAGTGTGTTTTTATATTAGTTAACACGGGCAAAATAGGAACAGCCTGGGCAACTATAAATTCTAATCGCTTAACAGATTTGTTCCATGGAAACAAGGCAGTAAAAACAGATTTGTGGCGTTCAAAAGCAAAACAGGTTGTTTGTCTGCAATTGAATGTTGTTCGTCTATTTTATTTTAAGGTGCGGCGACCATTTAGCTTAATTGCTTAAATTGTGGAAACCAAGCTTGCGGCCTGAATATGATCAACACAAACGACTTTATTTTTTCCCCGAAATACAGGGTGCTCCGGCACGCCTCGTTTTGGTTGGCATGGCTTATTGGTTGGGCCTGCTTCTTGACGATGCTTTGGTCGAAATTCACTGGTCACTTGCTTCGCATCGGACTTTGGATCCCGGTCTTCACGATCTTCAGTTATCCTATTGCATACCTTGCCATTCCAAAGCTGCTGTTGAAAGGAAAATACGGGGTATTCGTGGGCTTCGTCATTTTCTGGCTTGCAGTTGGATGGTTTTTGACCGTCAATTATCTCAGGTATATATCCGCTCCGGTGCTGGATAGGATGAAAATGCCCCACGGCGATGATTATGCATGGCAATGTTTCCTCTGCGTTCTGACTACAGCAGCCTGTTTCTCTTCCTTATCTCTCGGGAAGCAATGGTTATTGAAACAAAGAGACTTTCTTCGGGCGCAACAGGAAAGGATAACAGCCGAGCTGCAACTGCTGAAAGCACAGGTGCATCCACATTTTCTATTTAATACGCTGAATAATATTTATTCCTTTTCCCTCGATAGATCACCTAAGACCCCCGAACTTATTTTGAAACTCTCATCCTTGCTTAGCTACATGCTTTATGATTGCAAGGCAGAAGAAGTGCAACTCGAGAAAGAGGTGGAGATCATGAAAAATTATATAGGCCTGGAAAAGGAACGCTATGGCAATACGTTGGAAATATCGTGGACAGTGGATGGCGATATCAGGGACAAGTTCATATCACCCTTGTTGATGCTTCCTTTTCTGGAAAATGCGTTTAAGCATGGCGCATCCGAGCAAATTGAAAAATCCTGGATCGGAGTGGACATATCGGTAGCGAACAATATACTGAAATTTAAGATCGCCAATAGCAAAAACGAATATATATCCCTCGGCAATAGCGGAATTGGCATCAACAATGTGAAAAAACGTCTCGAATTCCTTTACCCTGAAAAACATGAATTGAAGATAAATGATGAGGGAGATTTCTTTGCAGTTTCATTGATGGTTAAATTGAGTGGTAACATAGCAGCTTATACCGCGCTGCATTCCTCTTCCGCAAACGCTCAAACTGTCGTCTCATGAAGCTTCGTTGCCTGCTGATAGATGATGAGCCGCCGGCATTGAAAGTGCTGGCAAAATATATTTCTTCCCTTAATGACATGGAAATTGTGGGGCAGTGCAGAAATGCAATTGAAGCATTAGGCGTATTGCGGAACAAAACAGTTGATGTTATTTTTCTCGATATTAAAATGCCCCGCATCATCGGTACTGAATTTTTAAAAAATCTTTCCCATCCGCCCAAAGTAATTTTTGTTACGGCTTACAGAGAATATGCAATTGATGGTTTTGAACTGGATGCAGTGGATTATTTGGTAAAGCCCGTTTCCTTTGAGCGTTTTTTTAAAGCCATCACCAAATTAAACCGCATGATGGGCCGTGAAGTGTCCGCAACCCCAATCAATCAGGCGCCAGACCCGGCTGCATTTATTTACCTGAAGGTGGACAGGGATATGAAAAAAGTCTTTGTGAATGAAATAGAGTACATCGAAAGCTGGAAGGATTATGTAAAGATTTTTCTTACAGGAGACAGGCATTTTCTGGTAAAACGCGCCATCAGCGTAGTTGAAAATATTTTGTCCGATCACAAGTTTATCCGGGTGCACCGCTCGTACATTGTTTCCCTCAGCAAAATTTCCGGTTATAATGCATTGGTAGTGCAAATAGGACAATGTGAAATTCCCATCGGGCGACTATATAAACAATCGGTAATGGAACGATTGCAAAGCAAAGAATCGGCATAAGTGGCATCCCAAGGTCGCGCGCTTACAACAACATTACTCTTAACTCGATGTCATGATTTATAAAATCCCTTTTTTGTACCTTCCCGCCAAATTCCACGAATGAACACTATGAATGGGCTACCCAGCATCTTCAGCATGTTATTATTAGCTGCCGTCACCTCATTGGCCGGCCGCGCGCAAGGTCCAGGTGAAGATCCCATCGGTTTCAAAGGTGGATATAAGGCCCTCAGCCGGCTGTGCGAAACGAACCTGGACGGGGCAGCCCGCCTCCTGGAGAACGATTATTCGAGAGGATATTTCGCTTCCCTGGAGATCCCTGCAGACGCTGATACCGTAACGAATATCGGTTTCCTGACCGCCACGTCCCCGCAACTCGCCCGCGAAATTACCCTGGCATTAAAGGGGACCAATGGCAAATGGACGAAAAGAGATAAAGGAAGGAAACTGCTGATCCCTATTTTCTTTTGCCAGAATACTCCTCCCAGCGATTCCCTTTTCTCTCAACTCCTTGTCGCCAACAACGTGGGATTCAATATGCCGGGTTCCCCCGACCAGTGGCCGGAAGCCGTCGAAGGCATCTGGATCCATCCGATCTGTCCCATGGTCTCGGGACGAGCGCCCCGGGCGCCCATGCCCTACGCTCCTCCTTCCGGAACAGCCGCAACACCTGTTCAACAGACCGCGCTTCCTCCGTCCAACCCCTCAACCGCCGTCCCGGATTCCACCGCCAGCACGGGAATATACCTTACACAGGCAGACTTCGACGCCGGCATAATGACCTATGCCTCCACGTTCCCCATGGAAGAAAAGAATCTCATTTCCTGGTCCGCCGTCAACTACATCTCTTCCAGCAACACCGTCCGGGTTCGGACTTCCGCCACGGCCAAAGAATACAAGGAATTTCCCGGCAGCAGCATCTTTGGGTTCAGAAGTGACAATATCAAGTATATCTATCTGAAAGCCCGCAAAAGCTTCCTTCCCGTCGTGTACAAGGGCTCACCTTTCTGCCTTTTTATGTATCCGGAAAAACAAGTATCCGGTTTCAGGGACAATGGGGACCTGACAGGCACAATGATGTACGCAAGGACACTGGACGGCTCTCTGAAGGAGTTCACCCGAAAAAGGATCGATGAGGAATTTGGCTCCAACCCAAAGATGACAGCAGACCTTCAGACACTGCGGAAACAACTGAACGACCACAGCCTGATCATATCACCAGGAGCGTTCAAATTCTGCAAACAACTGGCCAAAGACTGCCTCTCCAAATATGCAAACTAATATTGCACAAAATGCCAGCAGACCCCTGCAATATCGATCATGTTGACCTCCCTGCCATAGGACTGTTGCGTTACTTTCCCAATGCGGATTCCAAACTTCTCCGGTAACTTCTTTTCCAGCACCTCACTGCGGAATTCCTCCACATTATCTATCTTGACACTTAACATAAAATTTTGGGCAAAATCAACCTTGTCGAATTTCTGCAAAATAAACCTGCACTCGTCTTTTTGGAAACCAACATAATCATCCCCGTCCCAGTTGATCCTAAAGCCTAATTCCTGGAATAATTGCTTGGAACCTTCAAAATTGCTACCGGAAGGGACAAACGGCTCAAGTGAAAAGAGTTTCATGTTTATTTACTTTTAAAATGGGCAGTTAAGACGATTTCGGCTATAAAACATAGCGTTTTACGGTTTATTTACAAAGGTTACATTTTTATTTACAATCCAAATACCCGCGCGGAAAGGTATCAGCATAATTTCGCTGAATCAGATAGATCTATGTTAATTAAACCTGCAAAATTATGAAAAAAGTTATTTATGCGCTGATCTTACCGCTGGTTGTGGTAAGCGGACTAGTATTTGCTAATCGCAAAATCAACAATGAAACTTCTAAGAAGCCGTTCCCAAAGCCGCTTACTGCTGCTGAAAGGGAAGCCGAATTAAAAAAATGGGAGGCTACCCCCGAGGGTATAAGGTTCAAAAATTGGGAAGCGTCTCCCGCAGGTAAAAAAGTGTATGCCGGTGTTGCCAGAATAAGGGCGCATATAAGTGCTTTTACCGATATGGAGGCTGTTGTAACCTCTCTTTCTCTTCCGCCAGGATCAAGATTAGGTTTCGGTGTGATGGCCAGGATTAATGGTGATGATTATATTGTAAAATTTGAGCCGGAGAAGTCTCAACTTGAGCAATTGCAAAGCCTGAAGGTTAACGATAAAATAATTATAAGAAGCCATACCGTATCGCTCGCGCCCAAGTATTCATTCCCAATAATATGGGGCGAATATGTAGAACGAGATAGTAAAGTAATTTTTAAACGTGTCCCTCGCAAAGGCGGTTGCTGAGCAAATGAATTATTAAATGATCCTGAGAGTTAGCTCAGCGCTCTCAGGATTTTTGATAAGATCCAGTCTCCGACTGGCTAAGAGCTAATTTCAAGCTTATATCCTTTGCCACGTATAACAACAATGGCAATATTAGGATCAGGTTCCAGTTTTTTTCTGAGTTTTGATATGAACATATCAAGGCTGCGGCCTACTATAACACCTTTATCTTCCCATATCTCTTTTTGTAGCCTGCTTCTTTCTATGGTCTCGTTAGGAGAGGATGCGAAGATATGCAACACACGGGTTTCAGTTTCGGTGAGATCAATGGTATTTCCATTTACTATGAGGGTACGATTTTTTGCATCGAACAACATTGAGCCCAAAGTGACCACATCAGTGATCTGATCATCAGGTAAAATCCGACGCGGCTTAACGGACCTAAAAAATATAAACCCAATAAATGCTAACACTGGCAAACTGGCTAACAAAAATCCATTCTTTGCTGTATTTATCCCTGCTGGTTTGAATTTAATGTTGACCATGTAACATCCCTTGGGTTGAACTCTCCCTCCACAAGCTATAATATCATCTCTTTTTTTGTTGGATATGGCGTATCCATAGGCTACTTTGGAATTGCTACAGTTCAGAACATTAACAACATAATCACTTGTGAGGGGGTCTTTGGCCAACAAACGCCGGGTAGTATTCACCAGGGAGTCCGGCTGAAAAGTAAGCTCATTCTCAAAGCTGATCTGGTATTCATTTTCGGCGATCTTCTTTACCGGAAGCACCCTTGATTTACTGTCGCCCGACTGGGTGAGTAGTTCATCTCCTATCTTCCGGAGCAAAACTTCCCTCCTGGCGATATCAAAGTCGTCGCTGCCGGTCATACTGAAAGCCACGCATATTACAGTGATAAACAGGACTAATATCAATCCCCACAGGTATTTGCGTTTCCCGGAAAGTAGATTTCGGCTATAAAACACCATCTTGCGATTTATTTACAAAGGTTACATTTTTATTTACCAATCCAAATACCCGCGCGGAAAGCAAAAGGATTTACATCTCCACCCTACTTCCCAATACAAAACTTCGAAAAAATATAATCCAACCGATCCTCCGTCGTTATCTCCCCCGTTATCTCCCCCAGCCAATGCAAACAATGCCGGATATCCAATGCCAACAGATCCCCCGGCAACAACTCATCCAACCCCTTCCGGATAGTCGTCAAAGCCCCCGACACCTGCTGCAACGCATGATAATGCCGCGCATTCGTCACAATGGTCCCCTCCCCCGCTGCAGCCCCCTGCAACACAAGGTCCACCAATCGCTGCTTCAACACATCTACATGCCGCGACTCCCGCGCCGATATCAACAGCTCCGAAGGAAACCGCCCCCGTACAAGCTCATCGTCGCCCGCCCCATTCGCAACAGGCACAGAAACCAACGCATCCACCTTATTCCCCACCAACAAGAACTTCTTTCCCTTCGTCGTCAGCTCATCGCGCACGACAGCCAGATCCGCTGCATCCTCGGAAACAACATCGAAAAGATAAACCACGATATCCGCCTGCTCCATCTTCTCCAAACTCCTCCCCACCCCGATCTGCTCGATCACATCCGAAGTATGGTGCCGAATCCCCGCCGTATCGATCAACCGAAACAACACTCCATCGATATTTAGCACTTCCTCAATAGTATCCCGAGTCGTCCCCGCGATCTCCGAAACAATGGCCCTATTCTCGTTAAGCAAGGAGTTCAGTAAGGTAGACTTCCCCGCATTGGGCTTCCCTACAATAGCCACCGACACCCCATTCCGGATCACATTCCCCAGTCGAAAAGAAGCCAGCAAAGAAGCCGTCATCTCCTCCGCCTCACCGATCAACCGGTAAAGCGCAGTACGATCCGCAAACTCCACATCTTCCTGGGAAAAATCCAGTTCCAGCTCTATCAACGCAGAAAAGGAAATCAGCCGCTCGCGCAGTTCTCGCAGCTCTCGCGAAAAGCCGCCCCGCATCGTATGCAGAGCCGTGCGCGCACTCGCGGCAGTGTTCGAAGCAATGACATCCGCCACCGCCTCTGCCTGGGCCAGGTCCAGCCGGCCATTCAAAAAGGCCCGTTGGGTGAATTCTCCCGCTTTCGCAAGCCGGGCGCCCCCATGAACCAGGGCCTTCACCACTCGTTCGAGTATATAAGGACTCCCATGGCAGGAGATCTCGATCACATCTTCCCCCGTAAAGCTCCGCGGACCCCGAAACAGCATCACGACTACTTCGTCCAGGGTTTCGTCCCCCTCCTTCAGTAGCCCCACATGCATTGTATGCGAAGCCTGCTCCAATAAATTCTTGGCTGGAAATAAGTTACCGACAATCGCAAAAGCCTTCCGACCGCTCACCCTGATCACACCGATCGCCCCCACCCCTGGCGGAGTCGCCACAGCGACGATCGTATCCTCCCAACCTGTTAACTTTCCTAGCATCCTACAAAGATAACTCCGTCCAACCCCGGTTCAAAATCCCTTCGTCGAAGTCCCCCGCAACCCAAGCCGCACGCCGCCGCCCAAGTCCCCCGCAGCCATGCCGCCGCCCACGTCTCCGCAACCCACGCCGCCACAACAAAAAGCCGCAAAAATCACCTCACCAACACCACCGTCCCCTTCTTCTCCACCACCTTCCCCGAAAAATCCACCCCCACTGCCATCCAAACATACGTCCCCGCCGGCAACTCCCTCCCAGCCCGGGTCCCATCCCACCCCACCGACAGATT
>Ga0105239_10000083_pt1 | contig 132046 bp, 110 predicted proteins | sample KBSC44metaG_FD_92761 | JGI IMG/M metagenome (GOLD analysis project Ga0105239, IMG submission 92761) | Corn rhizosphere microbial communities from Kellogg Biological Station, Michigan, USA - KBS C4-4 metaG | ecosystem: Host-associated > Plants > Roots > Rhizosphere > Soil | place: Michigan... | reverse complement strand
TGCCGCGTCATCGTCACCGAGATCGACCCCATCTGCGCCCTCCAGGCCGCCATGGACGGATTCGAGGTAAAGAAGATGGTCGATGCCGTAAAAGAAGCCGACATCATCGTCACCGCTTCCGGCTGCCGCGACCTCATCACCGAAAAACACTTCCGCCTGATGAAGGACAAAGCGATCGTTTGTAACATCGGTCACTTCGACATCGAGATCGACATGGCCTGGCTGAACGCCAACTATGGCAAGACCAAGGACACCATCAAGCCCCAGGTCGACGTCTACAACATCGACGGTAAGGACGTGATCGTGCTGGCGGAAGGCCGCCTCGTCAACCTGGGATGCGCCACCGGCCACCCCTCGTTCGTGATGAGCAACTCCTTCTCCAACCAGACCCTCGCCCAGATCGAGCTGTGGGTCAACCACAAGAAATACGAGAACAAGGTCTATGTGCTGCCCAAGCTCCTCGATGAGAAGGTAGCCCGCCTCCACCTCGCCAAGATCGGCGTCCAGCTCGACGAACTCACCGACGCTCAGGCGTCCTACCTTGGCATTCCCAAGGCCGGTCCGTACAAGCCCGAGCACTATCGCTACTAGTCGTCCCACGCGATCCCGGCTCCGCCGGGTATCCCGCAAAAAATACAGCCCGCTTCCTTCGAAGCGGGCTTTTTATTACGTCCGACGCTTACGGCACAAACCGCGCTTCCTATTTAAAATAATATTGATTAAATTTGTAGTAAATGTGTGGATATGTCTACTGCCTTAAATGATGTTCAATTAGAGATTCTTAAGCTTTTCCGGCATGATCAATCCCCGGAAGACTTAAAGTAGATCAGATCGCTCCTGGTTACCTACTTATCTGATAAGGTCACACGTGAAGCCGACAAAGCGTATGATCAAAAAGGCTATACGACCGAGGTCTTCGACCAATGGAAAAGAGATCATTTTCGTAAATCAGACAAATCATGACAGTTGTCATCGACTGCAACGTATTTGTGGTCTGTCTCACGTCACGATCTCCTTATCACTATATTATCGGTGCCTTATTGAACAGAAATTCGAGCTCTTGGTTTCTCAGGACATCCTTCTTGAGTATGAAGAGATAATTCAACAAAAATATGGCTTGTCGACTGCTAACGCATTTTTATCCCTGCTAAACGAGCTACCGAACGTTATCCATATTAATCCCTTTTATAAGTGGCTGCTTATTGACTCCGACCCTGATGACAATAAATACTGCGATTGCGCAATCGCTGGAAAGGCCATGTTAATTGTGACAGAAGATAAGCACTTCAAGGTATTACAAAACCTCTCATTTCCAAAACTTACTGCCATTTCTCTGGACGAGTTTCTGGCGAAACTCTAACGCGCCAACCCAATCACCGCCCACAACGTCGCCCCTGCGATCCCCACCCACACAATCACCCCCTGTACCAACGGCCTTACCCCCGTATCCTTCAGCACCTGCCTTGACAACCCACTCCCGATCAAAAACAAGGTCAACGTCAGCCCCGCATGCGAAGCCCCGACGATCACAGGCCTCACCGCCGGCAGCGGCATCCAGGTGTTAAGCAAAATAGCCACCACGAACAACCCGATAAACCAGGGGATCTTCACCCTCGTCCTCTCGCCGCCGTGAGCCGCGCCGCTCGCAACACCCGCCGCATGCCCAACCCCGCCCCGCCGGAAAGCCAACGCAGCCCCCAGCGACACCGGGATGATCCACAACGCCCGCGCCAGCTTCACCGTCGTCGCTATAGCCAACGCCTCCGGCCCGTATCGCCCCGCGGCCCCCACCACAGAAGAAGTATCATGGATCGCTATCGCACTCCACAACCCGAACTGCGCCTGCGAAAGCCCTAACCAATGCCCCACCACCGGGAACAGGAACAACGCAACCGAATTCAAAATGAACACCGCGCCCAACGCTACCGACACCTGCCGCTCCTCGGCCCGGATCACGGGGGCCAACGCCGCGATGGCGCTCCCCCCGCAAATTGCTGTCCCGCCGGAGATCAATAGCGAGGTCTTCCGGTCGATCTTCATCCACCGGCCCAGTAACAGCCCCGTCGCCAGGGTGCCAAAAATAGAGACCACCGTAAAAAGGAACCCTTCCCGGCCGGCCTTCAGGGCCGTAGCGGCATCGATGCCAAACCCAAGCCCAACCACCGACACTTGCAGCAGCAGGTGCGTCGCCTTATGATTCAGATGTAAGAAAGGATGTCCGACAAAAAGAGCGATCAGTAGCCCCAAAACGAGCGCCATCGGCGCCGAAACCAGCGGAGTTAAGCAAAGCAGCACCGCCACTGCGAAGAGTACCTGCCGGAAGATCACATGCCCGTCCAGAACTTTTATCGTGTCCATAGTTGTAAATTTTTCTATGACACAAAGTTCGGTCACCCGTCCCCCGCAGGGAAATTGCTAATAGTAAGGGAGATAACCACAGGTTATAAGAGGCGGCCCCAATCTCCCTATCTTTGCGGTCAAAATGCAGCAATGAATCGTTCCCTCAAAATAATTCTGATGGGTCTGGCCCTGGTCCTCTTCATCGGCAGCTTCTTCCTGAAGCAGCTGATCCCAACCAGCCCCGATATCGCCGACGGCATCCTCAAAAGCGTCGCTATCGCCATTCTTTTGTTCATCGTCATAAAGCAGCGTATCCGGAAAAGACCCTCGCATCTGTCGTGATCCCGGCCGGCGATCGTCTGCCAGTTCCCGCCATTCATCCGGATATTCATCGAACCGGCTTATTTTGTCGATGCTGCATCGCAAACCGCATAAACAACTCCGGCAACGCCTGTGTCTCCCCCTGCAGCCGCGCAAAGTAAAAATTCCGCTCGATCGCAAGCCCTTTCACATCCAAAATGACACACTCGTTATTCTGCAACTCCTTCGTCACCGCATGCACCGAGAGGAACGCCATACAGGGCGCATGCAGCAGGTAGGATTTGATCATCTCGGTACTGTCCAGCTGCATCTCCCTCCGCAGCTGTGACAACTTCAGCCCCACCCCCTTCAGCGCATGCGCCAGCACCTCCAGCGAGCCCGAGCCCGGCTCCCGCAGCAACAAAGGAATGCTGGTCAACTCCTCCGGCCGGATGCTGTTACGCCGCGCCAGCGGATGATCAGGATTGCTCACCAGCACGATCTCGTCGCGCAGGAATTCCGTATACCGGATCGCCGGGTTCCGCGAGTGCCCCTCCACAATCCCCAGGTCCGTCTCCTTCCTCTCCAGCGACTGCTCTATTTGCTGCGTGTTCCCGCTTACCAGACTCACCTCGACCTCCGTATACCGGCTATGAAAGTCCGCCAGGATCGGCGGAATGATATACGGCGCGGCCGTCATGCTTCCTCCAAGGAGTAACCTCCCGGTATGCCCCTGCGTCAGGGTGCTCATATCGAACTCGAGATTACGATACACCGCAAACAATGCCTCCGTATGCTCGAGCAACCGCTTGCCCGCCGGCGCCAGCCGGATATGCGTTCCGTTCCGTTCAAATAGCTTTACCTTGAAATGCTGCTCCAGCTCATGGATATGCTTGGTGACGGCCGGCTGGGTAATCAACAGTTCCTTCGCCGCGCGGGTGAAGTTGAGGCGCTTGGCCACAGTATGAAATACCTGTAATCGAAAGTCGAAGGTCATGGCTGAAAAACGGCGCCGCGAGGCTGCTCCCGCTATGGGCGAGGCAGGACCGAAGCCTTTTGGCCCGTAATATACTGCACCCGGCGGGCAACCACATCGGCCGATGCCATCTTTTTCGTCAGCGAAGTCCCCTCGTAACAGACATATCCGGGTGTCCCCGCAGGGCCAAAGTTCAACGACTCGACCGATACAAGTCCCTTCGGGATCCGCCCGCCGAACCAATGCGGATCATCCCGCTGCGACCAGGTCACCAGGGCAATTGCCGCTCCTGCAGGGTAAGCCTGCCCCTTCCGGGCGCTGGTCACCGCCGGATCATTCCCATAAAGACTGGACATCGTGCCTTCCCGGGTATTCACGAATGTGGCGATCACCCTGCCCGTCAACGGATATCTGCCCACACTGTCCGGCAGCGAGGCCGCCTGGTCATAAAGAGCCAGCGTATCGGCCAGCGGCAGCGTAAAAGTATAGTCCAGCTTGGCTACCGGCCGGTGACAGTTCATGCACTCCGTGACAAAGGACGCATCCTTACCATATGGCTTGAGGGCGAGCCCCCCGACCCAACGGGCCCAACCCCAGCCAAAAGTGGACGCATATTTCCTGCTGTCCCGTATCATGAATTCTACCTGCTTGAACGCTCCGGCATGGATCTCCCCGGATGAATCGGGCAGCTGGTCCCAGGCGACCTTCGCAAACATCGCCCCATCCGGCCAGGGATTGGTATGACCATCCCGGATAGCATTGATTGTTACATCGTTCCCAAGGATCAGCCGGAAAGTCCCATTGTCATAGCGCTCGGTCGTCGATACGGCCTTCCAGCTCGCAAATCCGGCGACTTGCCCATAAGCGATGCCGTTATATTGGTCGGCCACGCTCGCCGGCACGCCGGCTCCTAACCCAGTCCATTGAGCATATTGCTCCGCCAGCGCCCGCTGCCGGGCCGTATCCGGTTTCGGGTGATAACCCAACGAAAGCGCATATTGTTTAAGGACACCGATCTCCGGCTCCGAGACCAATCCTCCGTGATGCAACGCGGTATATTGGGATAGCGGCATCGCCCGCTGCTCGATCTGCATGATGCATTCGTACAGTTTGGCCGCCTGTACCCCCTTTGGCAGACTGTTGAAATGGGAAAAGTTCAGCGCCTTCCGGCCTTCTTTGACGTCTTTGACGACAAGCCAGTACGCCGGCGCCGGCCGATCGAACCAGGCCAGCCGGGTCTCGCTGGAATGACAATCGTAACAGGCCCGCTGAAGAATGGCCTTGACCTGTGGCGGCGCCTCGAGGTCCGCAGTCGCCGGCGCATTGTCCAGCGGCGGCCGGATGAATTGGATGGCAATAAAAAGGATGATGCAAATAAGCAGGACCTTACGGGCTATCTTCCAAAACGAGCGGGCTGGTTTCATCTGTTGAACATTTATTCGTCTAAATTATCCGTTCCGCAACACCTCCGGGTTGAACACCGAAGGCGGCTTCCCCGCCATCGGACCCAGACCTAACGCAGCAATCAGGTTGTCCGCCGCCAGATCGGCCAGTCCATGCTGCGCCGCTGCCGTTCCGCCTGCAATATGCGGTGTCAGCACCGCATTGGGCAACCCCATCAACCCGGGATACACCGCCGGCTCCCCCTCAAAAACGTCCAACCCCACCGCGGCGATCCGATTCTCCTTCAGCGCCGCCGCCAGCGCCACCTCGTCGATAAGCCCGCCACGGGCAATATTGAACAACATCGCCGAAGATCGCATCAACCCCAGTTCCCGGGCGCCGATAAGATGGTAGTTCTCCGCCGTATAGGGCATCGCCAGCACCACAAGATCCGCCTCCGCCAACAGCTCGTCCTTATCCCGGTATTCAGCTCTCACCTCCGCTTCGATCGCCGGGTCGACGCGACGCCGGTTATAATAGATCACTTTCGTCCGAAATCCAACCGCCCGCCGGGCAATGGCCTGACCGATCCGCCCCATTCCCATGATCCCAAGGGTCTTATCGCAGACATTAGCCCCAAACCACCGGCTCCCGGTACTGTTCTTCCACTGTCCCTGCTCCACCCAATGCGCCGCCTCCACAAGCCGCCGCGCCGTCGCGATCATCAGCCCCCAGGTAAAATCCGCCACCGTTTCATCGGCAGGACCGGGGGAGTTCGTACCGATGATCCCCGCCCGCGTCAGCGCAGCTGAATCGACATTATTGTACCCCGCCGCCGACACACAGATCGCTCTAAGCTTCGGCAAACCTTTCACTACCGCCTCATCTATCTTCTCTCCTCCCGCGATGATAGCTCCATCCATATCCATCAGCGCGGCATGCAGCTGCTCGGAGCTATAGCGCGGTCCCTCATTGATCGTAACATCGAAATATACCCGCAACCTGTCCACCACATCCGGGAACAGCGGCCGCGTAATGAGAATTTTTGGCTTCATAACGAGTAGCAGTGGATTTACTGGAATGTTTAAAGGTAACACTTTAGCATTTCATTAATAAACGCTCTTTATCCATTCTGGTCTATAATATAGACAACACAAACATTAACCTGTAAAACTTCTAATTATGAAATACATTATCGCCCTGGTCCTGCTGATCGCCGTCGTACTGAATGGCCTCACCGGTTACCACCTCTTCCAAAACTCGGTTTACAACCTGAGCAGCCTGATGATCATTTCCTCCTACTTGTCCATCGTCTTCAGCATCTTCGTGCTCACGATGAGCAAACGGAGATCCATCATGCAATAGTCCCTTCTATATACCTCCGACCCGGTCGCCTTGCGGCGACCGGGTTATTTATTACCCGGGCCGCCGTTTTTTTGTATATTGTAGCACCCTCAACCTGCGCTTACCAAAACCTCCAATATGAAACGGCCCGTCTTCCGATGGTTCAGGGATATCTCTATTGCAAAAAAACTCTATTTCACGGTCGGGATCATGGCCCTGCTCATCGCTCTCGAACTGGCCGTCCTTCTCTTTTCCATCAACACCCTCTCTTCCGTCCGCGCCTATGTCGGCGGTGAAGGCCTCTGGTCAAAGGCCCAGAAAGACGGTCTCTACCAGCTGCTCAAATACGCCCGAACCCATGACGAGGCCGACTATGCCAAATTCCTCGATTATCTAAAGGTCAACCTCGGAGACCATAAGGCCCGCCTCGAACTGAGCAAGCCCAGTCCCGATCTCGCTATCGTCCGCCAGGGCTTTGTGGAAGGCCGCAACCATCCCGAGGACGTCGACGGCATGATCCGTCTCTTCCGCCGATTTCACAGCAATCAATATATCCACCGCGCCATCGTTGCGTGGACCGAAGCGGATGAGTCCATCGTCGCCTATATCGACCTGGGCCGGCGTCTCCATGACGTGATCAACTCCCCCGACAGCTCCCCGCAACGCATCAACGCCATTCTCAATGGCATCGACCCGTTGAACAGACGACTCACGCCCATCGAAGACGAGTTCTCCTTCGCGCTTGGGGAAGGCTCGCGCTGGCTGGAAGGGGTCGTGCTGCGCCTGCTCTTCATCGTGGCCCTGACCGTCGAATGCACCGGCCTCATCCTGGCGATCACCGTCAGCCGCGGCATCCAAAAAGGGCTCCGCGAGATCCTCCTTGCCGCCCAGGCGGTAAAGAACGGCAATTTCGCCCGCAAGGCCCGCTCCTACTCGGCCGACGAGATCGGAACCCTCGCGAACAATTTCAATTCTATGGCCGATGAATTGTACAAGCTGGAACAGGAAAATCAGGAAGTCTATGCCTCCCTCGAAAAAAAGGTCCGTCAGCGGACCTCGGAAATGGAGAGTAAGAATAAGGAGCTCGAGCAGTTTGCCTATGTCGCCTCCCATGACCTGCAGGAGCCGCTTCGCACCATCTCGGGCTTCGTCGATCTGTTGAATAAAGAATACCGGGAGAAACTCGACGGCAATGGTCAGATCTATCTCAACTATCTCTCGCAGGCATCCGACCGGATGAAGGTCCTCATAAAGGACCTGCTCGATTATTCCCGTATCGGCCGCGAAAAAGAAGCAAAGCCCGTCGATTGCAATCAACTCCTCGATGAGGTCCTAGCCGATCTCGGGAAATCCATCCGCGAATCCGGCGCAAAGATCACCGCCGGCGATCTCCCCGTTCTCCGCGCCTACCCTACCGAGCTGAAATTGCTCTTTCAGAATCTCATCGCCAACTCGATCAAATTCCGCCACCCCGAACGCCCGCCCGAAGTCGCGATCTTCGCCGCCCAGGACAACGGTAAGTGGAAATTCGCCATCAGCGATAACGGCATCGGCATCGAGAAGCAATTCCTGGAAAGGATATTCATTATCTTCCAGCGGCTGCATAGCCGGACCCAGTATGAGGGCTCCGGCATCGGTCTGGCGCATTGCAAAAAGATCGTTGAGGTCCATCAGGGGCAGATCTGGGCGGAAGCCACCCCAGGACAAGGGTCCCGCTTCTATTTCACCATCAGCAAGGACATCTGACGTCCGGCAAGGGCCTCTAACGTCCCGAATCCCGTTTCATCGTATCGGTGATCGGCTTTGTCCGGTCCTTTTCATAGGCCGTGTCCGCCAGGGAGGGGTTGTTGGCGGCATTGTTATCCGGCGCCGGTCCCGTCGGCGAAACAGAATCCATAGACATTTTTTTCTCCGGCGGATTCGAACCGCCGCACCCGGCGATCGCCACGCTCAAGGCCAACCCAATTATCCAAATGATCCGTTTCATAGGCCGTTTTTCTGCAACGGCCAAAAAACCATGCCACCGCCGCCCGCAAACGCCGCAAACCAACACCCCAAAAAGATTGTTATTTTTGCCAAAAGGAAAAACCATCCATGGATTTCATCGACTACTATAAAGTCCTCGGCGTCAGCAAAACCGCTACCCAGGACGAGATCCGCGCAGCCTATCGCAAATTGGCCCGCAAACACCACCCGGACCTGAATCCGAATGACAAGGAAGCCAACAAAAAATTCCAACAGATAAACGAGGCCAACGAAGTGCTCAGCGACCCGGAAAAAAGGAAGAAATACGACCAGTACGGCAAGGACTGGCAACATGCCGAGGCCTTCGAAAAGGCGCAGCAGGAAGCCGGTCGGCAATCTCACCGCGGCGCAGGCCGCAATCCCTTCGGCGAAGGAGGAGGCGGCACATTCACCAATGAAGATTTCGAACAAGGCGATGGCGGATTCTCCGACTTCTTCGAATCCCTCTTCGGCGGCTCGGGCCGGCGCAGCGCCGGTGGCAATGCCCGCTTTCGGGGACAGGACTACCAGGCGGAGCTACAGCTAAGCCTCACCGAAGCCGCAGCCACCCATCAGCGCGTGCTCACATTGAACGGCAAGAATATCCGCATCACGATCCCCGCCGGCGTCGCCAACGGGCAGGTGATCAAGCTGAAGGGACATGGTGCGCCCGGCGCCAACGGCGGACCCGACGGCGATCTCTACATTACCTTTGTCATCGGGGACGATCCCCGCTGGACAAGGGAAGGGGACGATCTCCGGATGAACGCCCCACTCGATCTCTACACGGCTGTCCTTGGCGGTGAGACTACCGTCGAGACCCTTAACGGCAAGGTCAAGCTGAAAATAAAACCCGGTACGGCCAACGGGACCACCGTGCGCCTCAAAGGAAAAGGATTCCCCGTGTATAAAGAAGAAGGAAGGTCCGGCGATCTTTATGTCGATCTCGAGATCCAGATCCCGGCGAACCTGACCGAAAAGGAAAAAGATCTCTTCCGGCAGCTAAAAGATCTTCGTCAATAAACCAATAAGCTATGTCATCCGACCAACTCATCCCCGCGGGCGAATTCTGCACCTTCCACCACGTCGAACTCTCGTTCCTCCAGAACCTCCATGACTCGGGTCTCATCGTCCTGACCATCCGCAACGCCGTCGCCTATCTTGAACCGGACCAGCTCCCCGTGGTCGAGAAGTTCGCCCGCTGGCATTATGAGTTGTCCATCAATGCAGAAGGCATCGAAGCGCTGTCCCATGTCCTCGATCGGGTCGACCGGCTGATGGCCGAGAACAACCGCCTCCGGACCCGCCTTCGTTGGTATGAAGGCCCCCGCGGTGGCACAACTCTTGAAGTTGAGCCGTAAACGCCGCTCATGTATACCTCCATCGTCAACAACCAGGACCAGGCACTGGCGCATCTCTTCTTTCACTGCTGTCTCGAGGACGAGAATTTTACGCAGGCGGAAATGGACGATCTCTCGGCCAAGCTGGTCATCCTCGGTTTGAATACCCGCATAAACATCCGGGATGAGCTGGTCTCCTACCGCTCCTATCGCGCGGATATCCCCGACGAGCAGCTCTATATCCGCTATCTGCTTTCACTGATAAAACCGGTCAACGAACTGGCGCTATACTCCTGGTGCGTCGAACTGTGCATCGACGATCCCGCCCTCGATGCCCGCGAAGAAGCCCTGCTCCATAAGATCGCCGTCGAGCTCAGCCTGGACAACATCGACGCTACCGTTATCCGCAATTGCATCGCCCAACGCAAGGCCGTCGAGCTGAAAAAGATTTTTTGAGGAATAATTTTCCCGTATTTCTTCCCTAACGCCGTCCGCTGCTCTTATTCCCCCCATGGCACGATTTTAATACCCTTTCTATAAACGGCATCTATGCAAAATTCACAGGAAACGATCGAAGTGCTGAACGATCTGATCAAGGTAAATAACGATCGTATAGCCGGCTATGAAAAAGCCATCCACGAGGCAAAACAGGATGACAACGACCTGAAGATCCTCTTCGCGTCGATGGTCGCCGAAAGCCACCGCATGAAAATAGCCCTCGCCACAGAGGTCCAGAGCCTCGGCGCAGAGGTCGAGCAAGGAACCACAATGGAAGGAAAGATATACCAGGTTTGGCGGGAGCTGAAAGCCGCGATCAGCGGGCACAACCGCCATGCAATCCTTTCGAATTGCGAAGCCGTGGAGGATGCCGCCCAAAAGGCATACCGAACCGCGCTGAAAAACGATCTGCCCGCTTTTATCCGCGACCTGCTTACCCGGCAGCTGGATACCCTGCAGGCCTCCCACGAGGAGGTCCGGTCTCTGAGAGACCAATATGCCTAGGGTATCGAACGTACTCTGTCATCCGTACTCATTCGCTGTACCCTTTGTTCCCTTTTTAATCTACCCTGTCACCTATCTTATGATCATAGGTAATAGCGCAGTTATGACTGCGCTATTATTTTTTCGGCTACGTCCCATCCGCTCTGCAGTGCCGCTTCCACCGTACCCGGGGCCTCCCCCTGATAGAGGGCCTCCCCGCAGAAGTACAGGGTCCCTCCAAAGGGCCGGCCCAGGATAGCGCGCGCACGAGCCGCTCCCACCGTTTCGAAGCTGTAGCCGCCCTTGATAAAGGGCGCCCCCGCCCAGTCGAGTATTACTGAGGCCACAAGCTCATCCCGCACCCACTCCGGTTCACGCGAAAAAATCGCCGCCACACTCCGCAGACAGCTCTCGAGCCGCGCGGCACTGTCCAGCTGTTGAAAACGCCGCATCCGGTCTCCCGCCAGCCATCCTGTCAGCAGTCGGCTTTCCTCCTCCGTCTGGGTCCACCAGGTCGGCACCGGCTGGTCGCTAAGCACAAAAAGGGTTCGCCCCGCAGGCTTCTGGTCCAGCCAGAAGGGACGTCTGAACTCGAGTAAAATTTTAACAACGGACCCAAACCCCAATTGCTGCACCGCCCGGTCCAGTTCCGGCAACGCGGGAACCCATTGCAGTGCCCCGGTTGCCAGCATCCCAAGCGAGATCGATACGACAAGCGTATCGGCGGTAAAGACCCGTCCACCGGCCGTTGTCGCCGCAACCCGCCCCTTCTCCCACGAGACCTCCGTCACAGGCGACGAAAAAAAGAGCTCGGCGCCCGTTCGCCGGCATTCAGCCACCAGCCAATCGATCATCCGCCGGTAACCGCCCACCGGGCGCCATTCCTCTTCCCCTTCCTCGCCGGACCATTCTTTGTACAGCGCCATCGTGCTGGCCCGGTCCATATCGGCCAGGTCATAACCCTCCGCAAACCGCCGCACCGATTCCCGCAACTGCGCATAGCGCTCCCCGCCAAAATGCGTCGCCAGGAATGCCGTGATCGGCAGGTCTTCGGTCAAACCCGCCATCGCCTCCATCAGCGCCCCCCAGTCCGCTCCCATCACCCCCTCCTCGTCCCCCGCCGAACCCGATGTCGCCGCAGCATCCCCACCCGGCCGCCGCACCATCTCCGCTTTAACCGGTTGCAAGACAATGCCCGCCTCCTTCATCAACCCTAAGCTCAACGGCAATGCCCCATGGACAAATTCCGCCCCACCCTCCACGGGCGTCGAAAAACCCCGTGGGGTCAAAGCCAGGATACGCCCGCCCGGCTCGGCCGCCGCCTCCAGTAAAATGACCCGGTGACCCACTGCCGCTAACCGCCGGCCCGCCTGCAATCCCGCAGCCCCGGCCCCAATGATGATGATCGATGTAGCCATAAAAAATGCAAAGCCTGAAATTATACAAATGGGGACAACTATTTCTCAAAAATCACCTTTTGCAGCAACGGTTTTTTATTATTTTTGTAGTTGTCTGCCTATCCCCATCGTAAAAAATCACTCGAGAACGGACCAAGTCCCTTCTCGACACCAAATCCTTTAAAAGACCTGCCCCGAACTAAGCACAAGAATTGTTAATAGTAATTCAAAGGGAGCCTTATGCAAATACAATTTATCCGGAATATTCAATTTACCAAACTCGTGAAAGCCGATGGCCGGCTGAGGGAATTCAACTTCCGCAAGTCGAACGGACTGCAGGAAGGACTGTTCACCGTCGATGTCAGCGACGACCGTGGGAACCGTATCATTTTGAGAATGCAACGTGAAGATGGCGTTTGGAAGATCATCAAGCAGCAACTGCCGGCCTGGATCTGGGAGAACGAGGCCGTTTTTCATAATCTCATCGAAGAAGAGCTGGGTGCCGCGGGTATGGTGAAATAACAGCGGCTCCCCTTCCCCCACTCACTCTCCACAAAGAACCGTCCATTATTGGCTTCGGCGAATTCATGACAGAGTAGAATACCCAGACCGGTTCCCTTCTCGCGGTTGGTCCCATAGCTGGTAAAACTTTCTTTGCGCCTGATCCTCTCCAACGCATCCTCACGCATCCCCATGCCGTTATCCGTTATAACGATCTCGATCTCGGCCGCCTTCCGGCATCCGTTCACCGTTACGACGTCTCCACTGCTGCTGAATTTGATGGCATTGCTCACCAGGTTGCGGATCACCACCTGTATCATATCCTTATCGGCATAGCCCACCAGTGATGCCGTCATCTCCATTCGCAACAACACATTCTTTTCCTTTGCCTGCTGCGCAAAAAGTTCCAACACTCCCCTGACCAGCTCATTCATCTCCAGCAATACCGGCACGATCACCGCCCCGTTCAGCTGGCTGCTCGCCCAGACCAGCAGGTTGCTCACCAGCTCCGAGGAATGATCCACATTCAACCGCAGCTCGTTCAGCATCGCCCTCGACTCAGGCTCGGAGATCTTCTTTTCCTTCATAAAATTCATCAGCACCTTCAGGGAATTCAGCGGCCCCCGCAGATCATGGGCGACAAGGGTGAACAGCTTGTCCTTTTGCTGGTTGCTCAACAGCAGCTGGACAGCCTGGTGCTCCAGCTCCTCCTTCTGCTCTTCGATCTTTTCATTCTTCTCCCGCAGCAGCTGGTTCATCTTCCGGTTGACCGCCCTGCCGCGTAACAGGAGGAACGCCAGCAGGCTCAACAGGGCGATCACGACGACCGTTACCGTCACCTGCAACGTCGCCCGGCGCAGCTTCGATTCATAAGTGGCATCCGTGACTGCCTGCGCCGCCCGCAGCCGCATCGTCTGCTTGTCAAAATCATACTGCGCGGCCCTTGCCATCAGCTGCTTGCTCGATTCGTCATTGTACAGACTATCGGAATAATCCTTATAGAGTTTGAAATAGCGCAGCGAATTGCGGTAGTCGCCCTTGGCCTCGTAGATATTGGCCAATACCTGGGCCGATCCCTGGATCTCCGGCTTGCGATGGATCAACTGCGCCTCCTGCAAGGCCTCGTTGGCATACTGCAGCGCCTGCGAATAGTCCTTCAGTTGCAGGTATACCTGGGAAACAAGACTCTTGGTCTCCGTTATCCCAATGAGGACATTTCGCTGCCGGAAGTACATCAGGGACTCAAGATAACGGCTCAACGCGCCTTTGTAATCTCCTTTGGCCGCAAGGATCCGGCCCACCTCGTTATTGTACATGGCCGTATTGATCTCGTCCTTCCCCGCCCGGGCACTCTCCACCGCCCGCTGCGCATACTGCAGCGCCTCCTCATATTTGCCCTCCCGTAACGCGATATCCGCCTGGTTATTCGCAATAAAGGCCGCCTGGGTGCTGTCACCCCCATTTCGGTAAAGCTCCTGCACCCGCCTCATCAATTGTTGGGCCTTGCCGTATTCCTCCTGCTGCTTGTAAAAAAGGGCAAAATTGATGTTCACCCGGGCCATCAGGGAGATATTGCCGATCTCCTCGGCAATGTCCAGCGAATGCTGGTAGCTGCCAAGCATGTTCACATAATCCCCGACCATCTCGTAGGTATTTCCCAGCATCCGCCAGCTCTCCGCTTCCCCTTTGCGGTAACCCGTTCTGCCCGCAAAAGCCAGGGCCGCCTTCCCATACCGGAAAGCGCTGTCCGCGCTGATCCCGTAATAGGCCCGCGCCAGGCGGTTCAGCGTGTCCACATAAGCCGTATCGGATGGGATGGGCCGGCCCTCGGAAAGGGGCCGGATCGTCGCCCGGAGCCGCATGGGCTCCGCAGTTTGCGCCGGGACAGAGCTATAAATCCCCATAAAAAGAGCCATTAACCAGGCTACAATACAATAAGATTTCATTCTAAGCGTACTGTTTAGAGTATAGGATCACGAGCTTCGGCCTCAGGGGCCTCCAGCCCCCGGGAGGTGGGATCAGGGAAGGTAAATTCGGCTATTTACGAACCAAATCGTAAGCCAAAACGTTATTTCTTATAAGGGATTCAGCGTCGTAGGTAGTGCAGGCGAAAATGGCAACCGCGTAAAAGTAATAAAAATTTAAGTCATTCACTATTCACATGCTGTTAATAAGAATTAGAAGGAAAAAAGGGAGGTCCGGATTATATTTGGTCAACAAGCAAAATAATCCCCCGAATTGGCGCGGCCAGTTCCAAATACCCGGATAATACCCTGACCGGCAAAACCCGGTCAAATTGTTAATCCGATTTACAAGAATCTAAAAAGAATTGAATTGACTGAGACTATTATCAACCTGGAAACCGTTAACCCCATTGAGTTTTTCGGCGTAAATAACGGTAAGCTTGACATCCTGAAGAAAAAGTTTCCCCTATTGAAGATCCTGTCTCGCGGTACCCAGATCAAGTTGAGCGGATCGCCCGAACAAGTGGAGTCAGCCAAAGAAAAAATCGATTTGTTGGTGCAATATCTGGAACGAAACGGCCATGTAAGCGAGAACTATTTCGAGCAGATACTGGGCGGTGACGATGCCGAGACGGTAGATCATTTTGTCGACCGGCATCCCAATGACATCCTGGTATTCGGCCCGAACGGGAAGACCGTCCGCGCCCGCACCATCAACCAAAAGAAAATGGTCGGCGCAGCCGACAAGAACGACATCGTCTTCGCCATCGGCCCCGCCGGTACAGGTAAAACCTATACCGCCGTCGCGCTCGCCGTCAGGGCCCTCAAGAACAAGATGGTCAAAAAGATCATCCTCACCCGCCCTGCCGTGGAAGCCGGCGAAAGCCTCGGTTTCCTCCCCGGCGACCTGAAGGAGAAGATCGATCCCTATCTGCGCCCCCTCTACGATGCCCTGGATGACATGATCCCCGCCGACAAACTGGGCTATTATATGAGCACCCGGACCATCGAGATCGCCCCGCTGGCCTATATGCGCGGCCGGACCCTGGACAACGCCTTCATCATCCTCGATGAGGCCCAGAACGCCACCGATCTCCAGATAAAGATGTTCCTCACCCGCATCGGCGCCAACGCAAAGGCGATCATCACAGGTGACCTCACCCAGATCGATCTGCCCAAGAACCAGAAGAGCGGCCTCGCAAAAGCCCTCTACATCCTAAAGAACATCGACGGCATCGCCCACATCGAGCTCGACGAAGAGGACGTAGTCCGCCACCGCCTCGTAAAAGCCATCATCAAGGCTTACGAAAGAGACAAAAAAGAAGAAGAAACCAGATAGTCAAATAATCGAAAAGCCCGCCTGACGGCGGGCTTTTTATTTATTCCCTATTTTTGCTACATGATCAAAGAAATCCTCCTCCCCGCCGCGATCCTCCTGCTGGCCGCTTGCAACAATGACAAATCCTACAAAAAAGCAGAGGACGCCCAGGACGCAGGCCGCGAATTCATCCGCGCCTCCCTCGACGGCAACTATGAAAAGGCTTCCTTCTATCTTTACCCCGACAGCACCAACAAAATCATATTCGCCCGCTGGCGGACCATGCACGACAATATCGGCCCGGACGAACAACAAAAATACAAGGACGCCAGCATCCTCCCGATCGACATCCACCCCGTCAACGACTCCGTCACCAGCTATACTTACGCCAACTCTTACAAAAAGGACACCAGCACTATCCTCGTCGTCAAGGTCAACGGCGAATGGCTGGTCGATCTGAAAGAGATTCTGAACGACCACCGCCATTAGTAATTAATGTCTACCTTCGCGTATACAATCGCTATATATAACTATGATGACAGTCTCTCACCCCTGGCACGGCGTGCCGATTGGAAAAAATGCCCCGCGGATCGTCAATGCGATCATTGAGATCCCCCAGGGCTCCCGCTGCAAATATGAGATCGATAAGGACAGTGGCCTGCTAAAGCTGGATAGGGTCATCTATTCTTCCTTCTACTACCCCGTCAACTACGGCTTCATCCCCCAAACCTACGGCGACGACAAGGACCCCCTCGATATCCTCGTCATCACCTCGCTCCCCGTACAGGCCCTCTGCCTGATGGAAGCAAAGGTCATGGGCGTTATGCAGATGGTCGACAGCGGCGACGCCGATGACAAGATCATCGCCGTAGCGGCAAACGACCCCGGTGTCAATCACTACAACAACCTGGAAGAACTGCCAAAGCATTTCTTTGAAGAACTTCGCCACTTCTTCGAGGAATACAAGAAGCTCGAGAACAAGACCGTCGTCGTGGAAGAGTTCGGGGACAAATCCACCGCCCTCAAGGTCGTCGAAGACGCCGTCAAGCTCTACGACGAAACGTTCCGGAAGCAATAACTCCCGATATGTCCATTCAAACGATTGCCCTGCTGGTAATAGTTGGCCTGCTGGCCGGTATGCTGAGCGGCCTCGTCGGCCTCGGCGGCGGCGTCATCATCGTCCCCGCCCTGGTTTTCCTGCTCGGATTCACCCAACACCAGGCCCAGGGTACCTCGTTGGGTATCCTGCTGCTGCCTGCCGGCATCTTCGCCGTGCTCAACTATTACCAAAAGGGCTACATCGATATAAAGGTGGTGCTGTTGCTGTTCGTGGGGTTTCTCGTCGGCGGCTGGCTCGGGAGCAAACTCTCCCTCAGCCTGTCCGAAGCCGTGCTCAAGAAGGTCTTCGCCTGCGCCCTCGTTCTGATCGCCGTAAAAGTGCTGTTTTTCGACAAGTAGCCAGCTGCCAAAGCTATTTCTCAACCGGCGCCAGCAGCCGCCGCAGCGTTCTCAAATGATGCGTCCGCTGCCCATCATCCGACCGTACGATCCCCATATTATCGATCTTATCGATCCTTACCTTACCCGACGCATGAATGATCTCATGCGCATTCAACAGGATGCCGACATGCGTGATCCGCCCCTCCTCGTTATCAAAGAAAGCCAGGTCCCCCGTCTTCGTCTCCTCCAGGAAACCAACCCCCTCCCCCTGTGTCGCCTGCTGGTAAGCATCCCGCATCACCGGCACCCCGAGGAATTTATAAACGGTCTGCACAAACCCGCTGCAATCAAAACCAAAGACGGATTTCCCTCCCCAGAGATAGGGAATATTGAGATACTTGTACGTCAGCTGCCGGATAGCCTTCGCATCCAGCGTCGCACCGCCCGGGTCCCAGGTCTTGCCCTTGTAATGCACCTGGTTCTTCCGCCATTGCGCCCGGCCGTTCTTCATCGCCGTCAGATGACTGCCCATCGGCACCATCATCGGATGACCATTGTATTCCAGCGCCGTCACCCACTCGGGGGTCAGCGACACCGCCCCGCCCCCGAACTCCTTTTCGTCTACCTCGGTCAGATGCGTGCCCGTACACCAACCTTCATACTCATCATAACGGACACGCACCCGGCTCCATTCCTTTCCTTGTTCTAAAACTTCGCAACACTCGCCAAACACGAGCTGACTGACCATTTCTGTCCGGTGGGAGGGTTCTGCCCTTAGGGGGCTTACAGGGACGCAACAAATTGCTCTGATCATGCCGTAAATTTATGGAATTTCAGCATCTTCGCATCTCATTAACATCGTGAGAAAAGACCCATTCCACCATATGACCGACCAGGAGCTGCTGGGCCGTTACTACGATGACCATAACAACGAATGGCTGGGATCGCTGCTTCAACGCTATACGCTCCTGCTCTTCGGGGTCTGCATGAAATACCTTCATAACGAAGAAGAAGCCCGCGACTGCGTTCAACAGATCTTCGTAAAGGTCATCACCGAGCTGGCCAAATACCGGGTCGAATACTTTAAATCCTGGATCTACACCGTCGCCCGGAACCACTGCCTGATGCGACTGCGCGACCAGCACGGCCGGTCCGCCGAACTTACCGATTCCCTCCTCGCCGCCTGGGACGAAGAACCCGGCAAGAACCGGCATTGGGAGAAAGAACAGCTGCTCCAATGGATGGCCCAGGCCCTGGAAGAATTGGGAAAAGAGCAAAAACTGTGTGTAATTTTGTTCTATCTGGAAAAAAAGAGCTACCAGGAAATAGCCGGCAATACCGGTTTTTCGTTATTGCAGGTAAAAAGCTACATCCAGAACGGTAAACGAAACCTAAAAATAGCGATCGAAAAAAAGGCCCGGGAGGGCACAAACGGATGAACAAGGACTTGCTCGACATATTAGCCAACAGCAACAAGGACATCGACAACCAACAGTTGATGGACTACCTCAGCGGGAAACTCTCCGGCGAGGCCCTGCATGAGCTGGAGCGGTCGATGGCCGACAACGAGTTCCTCAACGACGCCGTCGAAGGTCTCCAGCAGGTAGGCAACAAAAAGGATATGCAGTCCTATGTTGACGAGCTCAACGCCGCGATGCAAAAGACCCTCGAAAAAAAGAAACAACGCAGGCTCAAACGCCGCCTCAGGGAAGACCCCTGGGGCCTCATCGCCGTCGTCCTCGTCATCGCCCTTTGCATCCTCGGCTATATCGTCATCCGCCGGCTCCTGCAGAAATAAAACAAGCCCAAACAAAGCAGGCACACCTCTACAAATTGGCGAACAGCACGATCACCAGGACTACGCCGGCCCCGACCCATGCCCATTTCACCCGGTTGCGCCGCTTGGGATCATTGATCAGATAGGCGATCAGCACACCGATCAGGAAAAGGAAAAATCCCAGCGCAAATCCACCAAGGTGGAAACCATCCTCACCATCAAACTCCCTACTCGTAAGCATCGCTAACTTCTTATTGCGGATCGTCCCATCGGCATTGATGGAATGACGCAATTTCCGCTGCGCAAGCTTGACCTCCACCCGCTGCAATAGCCCCATTTTCTTACCCGTCAATTTTTCCAGCTCCGACACCTTCATCGTCGCCAGCTCCTGCAGGTTAACGGTCTTCCCCGTATTGCCCAATGGGATATTCATCTCCGCAGCCTTCAGCGGCGCAGGCGCAGCAACCGTCACCGCGGGGGCCACGGTTGGCGCGGCTGCAGTAGCCATAATCATGGCAAACAAAAGCGCAAAGAGTCTTTTCATAAAATGAATATACACCCTTTCCTTTTCTCAAAAATGTCTATATTCGACTAATTATTAATTGCTTATATGGACTTCAAAAAGAGCGTTCTCATCCTCGCCCTGGCCCTCGCAGGAAGGCAGGCCTTTTCCCAACGCATCAGCTACGTCGTATCTTTCCCCAACCTTGCCCATCATGAGGCCCGGATAGAAATGGTCGTAAGCGACCTCACCAGCCGCACTGCCGTCTTTCGCATGAGCCGCTCTTCCCCCGGCCGTTATGCCACCCATGAGTTCGGGAAGAACATCTATGACCTCAAAGCCCTCGACCAAAACGGCAAAGCCCTCCCCCTGACACGGACAGACGGCGATATCTATGAGGTCACCCGTCACAACGGTTATGTCCGTCTGCAATACACCCTCTATGGCAACTATGCCGACGGCACTTATGTCGGTCTTGACCCGGCGGGCGTTCACCTGAATATGCCCGGCGCCTTCCTCTGGCTCAAGGGCGCGGACAATGTCCCCATCACCATCCACTTCAATGTCCCGGCCGAATGGCATTGGACGGTCGCGACCCAGATGCAACCCACGGGAGACAGCCTCACCTTCCTCGCCCGCAACTTTCAATATTTTATGGACTGCCCGACAAAGATCGGCCCGCTCCACTACCGGCAATGGGAGGTAAAGAACCCCGATGGTAAAGCCTATAAGTTCCGGATCGCCCTCGACGGCGGCGCCGATGACACCACCTTCACCAACTTCAGCGAGAAAGTACAGCGCATCGTCCACCAGGCGCAGGCCGTTTTCAATGAGACCCCCGCCTATGACTACGGGACCTACACCTTCCTGGCCAGCATCAATCCCTACGTACACGGGGACGGTATGGAACACCGCAACTCGACAATGATCAGCATCCCCACCGTCTTTCGCGACAATGACCGGCTCCTCGGAGTGTTCGCCCATGAATTCTTTCACTGCTGGAACGTAAAACGCATCCGGCCAAAGACCCTCGAACCGTTCAACTTCGAAAAGAGCGATATGAGTTACGAGCTCTGGTTCGCCGAAGGGTTCACCCAATACTACGGCGACCTGCTGGTCGAACGCGCCGGCTTCCTTCGCGACACCGATTATGCGAAGACCATCATCGCCGGCCTGATCAACACCAAGATGAATACGCCCGGCGCCCAGGCCTATTCGCCCATCGAGGCCAGCGAGGAAGCCGTCTTCACCGACGCCGGAGTGGCGGTCGACAAGACCAACTTCCCCAACATCTTCAGCTCGTACTATCCCTATGGAGGCAGCATCGCCCTCGCGCTGGACCTCCAGCTCCGGGCAAAGTTCAATAAGACCCTCGACGAGTATATGACCGCCGCCTGGAAGAGATTCGGCAAGCCCGAGATTCCCTATAATGTCGCAGGTCTGCAGGAAGTGCTTTCCTCATTCACCGGCGACCGGAAGTTCGCAGAAGGGTTCTTCACAAAATATATCTATGGACACGAGCCCATCGACTACAATACCCTGCTGGCGCCGGCAGGCTTCCAGTTGAAGAAGACCGATGCCGGCAAAGCCTGGATCGGCGGTTCCCCGCGCACCTTCTCCGAAAAGGAAGGCCTCATTATCGAAGCCAATACGCTCCGGGGTACTCCCCTGTATGAGACGGGCTGCGACATCGATGACAAGATCCTCGCGATCGACAACCAGGACACCCGCACCCTGGCCGATCTCAACGGCGTCCTGGGCAAGCTGCACCCCGGCACGGCGGTGGCCATCCGCTACCTCCATCGCGGGGAAGAAAAGAAGGGGACCATTACCGTCGGCGAGAACCCCGCCGTTTCGGTGGTCACCTTCGAACAGGCGGGACAGACCGTAACTCCGGCCATCCAGCAGTTCCGTAAAAGCTGGCTGGGCGCAAAATAAAAATATGATCCGATTGGCCCAGGCGGCTGATGCCTTCGGCATCAGCCGCCTCCTTACACAGCTCGAATACCCGGGAACGGAAAGCTTCGTCGCCTCCCGGCTGGCCACCCTGCTCGCCGACCCCGCCGAAACCTTCCTCGTCTGGGCCGAAGGCGAGCAGATCCTGGCCTTCCTCTCCCTTCACTTCATCCCCCAAATTGCCGTAAAAGGCGACTTCGCCCGCATCTCCTATTTCGCGGTCGACGAAACCGTCCGCAGCCACGGTATCGGCGCGCAACTCGAAGCCGAAGCAACCCGTCTGGCCAAAGAAAAAGGTTGCGCGCTCCTGGAAGTTCACTGTCACACCCGCCGCACCCGAGCGCATGAATTCTACGCCCGCCAAGGCTATGAAGAATCCCCTAAATACTTGATAAAAAGGCTATAGCAAAGGCATAGCAATTGCATCGAAAGGTAGTAGTAACTTTAGTGTCTAAAATAATTACTATGACTACGTTGCAGCAAATACGTGATTGGGGCACCACCCATCATCCGCGATGGTTGGTCGTTGTCCGTGTCGGACTGGGATTATTTCTCTTCGCTAAGGGAATTACCTTTATGCACAATGCAACTTTGGTTGAGCGACTGCTTTATGGTAGTGCATCTCTCGCCGACGACCAGACCCATTGGTTCCCCATTCTCATCACCTGGGCCAATCTCCTGACCGGAACGCTGCTGATCATCGGTCTCTGGACCCGGATGATAGCCTTGCTTCAACTACCGATCCTCTTTGGCGCCATCTTTTTTATTAATTCCCAAAGAGGCGGACCGACGCTGGAGACCGAATTGATCCTGGCCATTCTAACCCTTCTGCTGGTCATCTTCTTCCTGATAGAAGGAGGCGGACCTCTCTCCCTCGACGCTTACTTCGAAAAAAACAGAGGCCGTGGTTCCCACGGCGACATTCTGCCATAAGGACCACGGCCCCGATCATTGCGACCGACCCGTTTGTTCGCTGTGCCCGCTATTGATACTGAATATAGATCGGGCTGGGCTTCAGCGCCACCACCTGGGCGGGCGACATCATCGTAGTGGCCGCGAATTTGACCTTCGCCAGGGTCTTCACGTCGTTCTTATAAAACAGCTTGAAACCGGTGAATTGAACCGGTTGGGCCCATTCGTAATTCCTATAGGTATCCATTTTTAACTGCTGAGGGCCCCATCCATCCATATCCATAACGATCTGCACATCGGGACGCGTACGGATCTCTTTGTAGTTGGTGATCATTTTCTGCGTCCAACGGTGGACAATGAATACCTTGGGCGGCAGGTTGTGGGCTTTCACCAGCTTTGTCAGATACTCCGAACACCAGTTGACATCCGCAGCGTCGAAAGTTCCCACGTTTTTGCCCACCCGCATTCCGGGTTTCATGGCGAATTCCGCGTCGATCCCCAAATGGACGTTGGGCATGCTGAGATATTTTTCCAGCAGGGGTACCTCAGACTGTACATTCGAAAAGCCCACCTGGATATCCAGAAAAACAAGGGCATTGATCCTTGCCGCCATGTGCAGGATGGAATCGATGTGCTTGAACGGCATGCGCGCCCGGTATTTTCCGTCCTTACCGGCACTACCCTGCGCAGTTACCGCTATATAATGGAGCGCAGGGACCACCGGGATCATCGTGTCGGCCGCCTGCCACTTCTTTACTTCCCCTTTGAGCATCCGGAGCATCTCATCGGGCGGATATTCACCCAACACCCCCATGCGTTTGCTGTAAAGGTTGCCGTAATAGGCGACAATCCGCTTGAAAGGCAAGATCGCCCCCGCGTTGGGATACGCCGTCTTTACCGGCCACTTCCCCGAAGAATCGCGGTTCGCCAGGTGCTTCAGCAGCCGGTTATACAGGGCCGTATCTATCGGACCCGCCGCCACCGCCGCCGGAGCCGCGGGAACCGTATCCTGCGCCGCCGCCGTCTTCGCTGCCGGACCCTTCGAAGAATCCCCCTTCCCCGCCGAATCCGAACGGCCATCCGAACGGCCGTTATTGCACGCGGTTAGCACGATCACCCCGCAGACGCCCGCCACACATGCCATCCGCAAAGTCGTATAGGTACTCTTCCTCTCCAATTTGAATTTCTTTCTGATGTCGTTGATTTTCATGGTTTACTGCCCTGTCATTTTGATGCAGGCAAAGTTAACCCAAAACGAACCCATCAACTTTTTATTTTATAACAGTTTCTTAAAAAATGTGGAAAATATTTAGTCTACTAAATTGGTAGACTAAATATTTCGCCCTATTTTGCATCCGGGTTACATGAGTTACGTGGCCGAGCGGCGAGGCGGAGGTCCGCATTACCTTCCAGGAGGGTTCGACTCCTTCCGTAACTGCTAACAAAAAAGCCCCGAACCGGGGCTTTTCCTATTGAACAATGATAAATTTATTTCTTCGCCGGCTTGCTCGAATTCTCTTTAATGATCATCGGCCGGGAAACGATCACCGGAATCCCCTTCATACCAGGCAGATTCGTCGTAATGATCTTATACTTTCCAGATTTTTTCACATTCGCCATACCCAAATATACTACTTTATTTTCGGAATATGATACCCCAAACAAATGAGATACGGCACAATCGCAAGTAAAGCGAAGATCAGCGCATTATAGAATAGTGAATTCTTCTTTCGAAAGGCCTGGCTGTTGATCTCTATCGCATCTTCCAGTTCCGAGATATAAGAGCTCTTCAGGGAGTTGTCTATAATTTCCTCACTACCAATCTCTAGCGACTCCAATTCGATCCGAAAATCGCTGTAATATTTCTTTGGCGGCTCAAGATAGGCGATATCCATCGGAAGCAAGAGCCGGATAAAATACACCAGTGAAATGATCAGCAGGATAATAAAACCGGCAAAGCCCACATAAAAGACGACGCCCCTTATATCCCCATGCATCACGTGCTGCGTCAACGGGATCAGAAATATCCCCAACGCCGAGTAGACCAGGATGATATTGGTCAGTCGCTCGAATACCTTTTGATACAAAGCCGTATACTCACCAAGCCGCTTCTCGTTCAATTCAATAATGCCGTCCAGTTCATAGAAAGATTTACCCATTGCCCTCGCAATTTGCCTCAAAAGATACACAAAACTCCCCGCATCACCGCCGCGGCGCTAACAAGTCGTTCACCCCACCCAGTACCTGATCCGTACTCCTCCGTCGATCCACCGGCATCCGGTCCGCACTCCCCCGCAGATCCACCGGCATCCGCTCCACAAACGCCAGATCCCCCACCACGCAAGGCATCCTATCCGGATGCATCACCCGCACCCCCACCCGGCCGGTCACAATCAATCGCCGCTGCCAGGCACTATCGCCAACCATAAACCCCGGAAGCGACCAACCATCCCTGGGCCCCTGCAGGCCCCCCGGCGCGGGACGCAACCACTGCCCCCAAACACAAAAAGGCCCTGCAACAAGAAGGAAAAGAAACAGTATTTTCATATACATCTTTTCCACCCCGATGCAGGGCCCCGTCGAATTACACAAAAATTATCTCATCTCCTTATACGCATTGATCAACCCATTCGTCGAACTATCGTAATTCGACACCGTCTCATCCCCCTTCAGCTCCGGCAATATCTTCCCCGCCAGCTGCTTACCCAACTCGACCCCCCACTGATCAAAAGTGAAGATATTCCAGATAACCCCCTGCACAAAGATCTTATGCTCATACAACGCGATCAGCTCCCCAAGCGTAAAGGGCGTGATCTCCCTTATCAGGAACGAATTCGTCGGCCTGTTCCCGGCAAACTTCTTATACGGGATCAACGCCGGGGGAACACCCTCCGCCTTACACTCCTCCTCCGTCTTCCCGTTCATCAGGGCCTGCGTTTGCGCAAAGAAATTGGACAACAGCTTATTATGATGATCTCCAAGCGGATTATGACTGATCGCCGGCGCGATGAAATCGCAGGGTATCAGGATGCTTCCCTGATGGATCAGCTGGTAGAACGCATGCTGCCCGTTCGTCCCCGGCTCGCCCCACACCACCGGACCCGTCCGCCATTCCACCGGCTTGCCGTTCCGGTCCACGCTCTTGCCGTTGCTCTCCATATTGCCCTGCTGGAAATAGGCTGCAAACCGGTGCATATACTGGTCATAAGGAAGGATGGCCTCCGTCTGCGACCCAAAGAAATCGGTATACCACAGCCCCATCAGCGCCATCGTCACCGGGATATTCTTCTCGAACGGCGTCGTCCGGAAATGGATATCCGTCTGATGCGCGCCCCGAAGCAGCTGCTCGAAATTGTCGTAGCCGACGGTCAGCGCAATAGACAGCCCGATCGCGCTCCACAACGAATACCGGCCGCCGACCCAATCCCAGAACTCGAACATATTGGCGGTATCGATCCCGAACTTGGTCACTTCCTTTGCATTCGTCGACAACGCCGCAAAATGCTTCGCAACAAACTTCTCGTCCTTTGCCGCCTTCAGGAACCAGTCCCGCGCCGAATGCGCATTGGTCATCGTCTCCTGGGTGGTGAACGTCTTGGAGGCCACCAGGAACAAAGTTTCCTCCGGCGTCACCTTCTTCAACGTCTCCACGATATGCGTCGCATCGACATTGCTCACAAAATACGCCTGCATCCCCTCTATCCAGTAAGGCCGAAGCGCCTCGGTGACCATCACCGGCCCCAGGTCGCTTCCGCCGATCCCGATATTGACGATGTATTTTATCTTCTTGCCCGTGTATCCCCTCCATTCCCCGCTATGAATGCGGCCACAAAAATCCTTCATCTGCGCCAGCACCCGCAACACGTCCGGCATCACATCCTTGCCGTCGCTGAGCACGGGCTTTCCCGAAAGATTCCGCAGCGCCGTATGCAGCACGCTCCGGTTCTCCGTCTCATTGATCTTCTCCCCGGTGAACATCGCTTCTATGGCCTCGGAAACCTTACTCTCCACCGCCAGCCGGCGCAACAGCTCCAACGTCTTCTCGCTAAAAATGTTCTTGGAATAGTCGAACAGGATATCATCCAACCGGAGCGAATGATGGTCGAACCTCCCGGGCTCGTCCGCAAACAACTGACGCAGGTGCACGCCCTTCATCTCCTTATCGTAATGGTTTTGCAATTCCTGCCAGGCCTTTGTCTCTTTCGGTGATACTTTCGGGAACATAAGGAAACTATTTTTTCGTTGGTAAAAAGTAACAATGCGGGTCTACAATTGTTCGATCACACCGACCACCTCGTCGACCATCGACGGGGTGATATCCAGGTGGGTCACCATCCGGACCTGGTCGGCCGCAATGGCGATCGCCAGGATTCCCTTCTCCCGAAGGTCCGCCGACAGGCTCCGGGCGCAATCTATCGCTCCCCCCAATTCAAAGATGATGATATTGGTCTCGACAGGCATAACACTCTTGACGAAATCCTTCTTCTCCAGGGCTGAAGCGATGGTTTGGGCATGCGCATGATCCACCGCCAGTCTGTCTATATTATTCTCAAGCGCATAAACCCCCGCGGCCGCCATAAACCCGGCTTGCCGCATCCCGCCGCCAAACACTTTTCGCACGCGCCGCGCCTGCCTGATAAAGGTAGCAGGTCCCAATAAGATACTGCCGATCGGGCAACCCAATCCCTTGTTCAAACACACGGAAATGGTGTCGAAAACGGCGCCGAACTCGCGGGCCGTCTGCCCCGTCGCCACCAGCGCGTTGAACAGCCGCGCACCGTCGAGATGAAGCTTCAGCTGGTTGTCGGTACACACCTGGCGGATCCGCTTGATCTCCCCGAAGTCATAACAGCTCCCCCCACCCCGGTTACAGGTATTCTCCAACGCCACCAGGCTGGTACGCGCCCGGTGCACATCATCGGGGTTCATCGCCAGGGAGACCTGCTCGGCCGTTATCCGTCCAAGATTACCCGGAAGGGCCCGCACCTGCGAACCCGAATTAAAAGCGATCCCGCCGCCCTCGTAAACATAGATATGCGCCTTCTGCTCGCAGATCACCTCGTCCCCCGGCTGCGTATGACATTTGATAGCTATCTGATTGGACATGGTCCCACTCGGACAGTAAAGGGCCGCTTCCATCCCGAAAAGCCGGGCGGCCATGGCCTCGAGTGCATTGACGGTAGGGTCTTCCCCAAAAACATCATCCCCCACGGATGCGCTGAACATGGCATCAAGCATGGGGGGCGTCGGGCGTGTAACGGTATCCGAACGAAGATCGATGGGCATAATTCCTGTTTAGGATCGCAATTTAAGGCGAAAAGGCCAGACCAATCGCCCCGCATTGAGAACCAGCAACAGATAGATCAGATCAAAAACGACGATAAGGCCACCCGTAAAGGTGAGGAACTTTGACCGCATCATATAGAACATGATCGTCGGGCTCAGCGTCCCGATCAATTTGGCAACGGCGATCCCCGCCGACTGCCCCGAGAGATTCCCGCGGGTATTGATCATGTTGATATAAAGGACGGACATCGTCAGATTCATAATATAGGCAAGATTGGCCCCATAGATGTCATGCAGGTCCCGGGTGGCAAAATAGATGATGGCAAAGGCCATCGTCATGACAAAGAAAGAATAGGGATAAAAATATTTCGTGCTGATCCGCTCCGGCCAGTCCCGCTTCCCATACCGGAAATACGTGATCAGGATACCGATGTCCAACAGGAACCAGGTCATATTCACCACCCGGTGCACCGGATTGCCATCGTTGAAAATAGTGGCGAAACAAAATTCCCAGGAAATATTGAAGGCAAGGGAAATAAATGGCATTCCGTAGGTTTTGTCCCGAAAACCACGAATGATGATAAAGATATATGCTATAGACCAAGCAGTCCCGCTCACTACGTATAGTGCCTGGTTTAGGAGTTCGATCATGGAAAAAAGGGGAATTTGGGCACGAAAATACGGTTTTTGAGCAATACCCATACGTGTTTTTCCCTACAAATAGTGCTTTTACGATACGTACGATCGAAAAATACCCAATCTCCCCCACCCCCAAAAATAAAGGTGGGCCCAAACACCTTGGGTCCACCCTTTGGAACCTTACGGGATTCCAAGTTCAATAGAACCTTACGGGGTTCCTAACTCAGTGAAGCCTTACGGGGCTCCTCTCCTCCAGACCGGGCCGGGCCCGGTCTAAACAAAGATATGTATCCACGCCGCTAGGACAATGCCTGCTCCTTAATATGATTTCCTCTTTCTTTAGCCGCCTTGATCAGCTCGAGCACATGGTTGCGGACGTCCTCTTTCATTCCTTCCGTTTCCCTTTCGAAGATCTCTTTCAACTCGTCCAGCTCATCCATGGTCACTCCTCTCAGATTCCGCAGCTTCCGCTTCAGCGAATCGGCCGTATCCGCGATCTTCCTGCGGGTTTCCTTTCCCTCTGCGGGGGCAACTAAAATGCCGACAGCCACGCCTGCAGCAAGTGCCGCCAGGGTGCTGATCATAACTTTCTGTGCATTCATAGTAGTATTTTGATTGGTGAATAAATTTGAAGTGCGATACCTTTCAGCTCCCAAGAACAATGCCGAAAATCGTTAAAAGCAGATTACCGGAAACAACATCGGAGAAATGGGCAATAAGTTCCACAAAAACAGGATCCCATCTTCTCCTTTTCCGGCCTAGGATATCCGCAAATTATCGACGGGATTCGCCCTCGCCGCCCGCAGGGTGCGAAACAGCACCGTCGCCAACGCCACCATCAACAGAGCCCCGCCGCTGACGGCAAATACCCACCACGACAATTCCGTTCGAAAGGCAAAATTCTGTAACCATTTGCGCATCAGCCACCAGGCCACCGGACAGGCGATCAGTACAGCCAGCACCACCGGTCGCAACAGTTCTCTCGATAGCAGGGCGCCGATCGACGCCACGGACGCCCCCAGCACTTTCCTTATTCCGATTTCCTTCACCCGCTGCCCGGCGGCAAACGTCGCCAGAGCAAACAAACCAAGACAGGCTATAACAACAGTTACCATAGTGAATACCCCCATCAGCCCCGCCAGTCGATCCTCATCTCTGTACATGCTGTCATAGGCATCGTCGAGGAATTCGAAACTGAACGCGGTTTTGGCATCATATCCCGAATAGATCTTCCTGATCCTTTCCATGACGGCAGGCACATTTTGATGGGCTCCGATCTTTACATAAAGACAACCCGCCGAACCCTCGTTGAATTTTGACGTGGGGTCGTCGTCAATATTAACCACAAACGGTTTGATAGCGCCACGCAACGAGAAAAAATTAAAGTTCTTCAAGACCCCCGCGACCGTAACAAGGCGGTCGTCCACCCTCACCTGCGTGCCGACCGGCCCCTCCCCAAGTTCATATAAAGCGGCGGCTTCCTCGTTCAGGAAAACATGTCCTCTTCCCGTCCAAACGCTGCCCGCCGCCGGAGCCTCTTTCCATTTTAGGCCCAGCAGGGAGATGAAATTGCTGTCCGCGATCAGCCCCACAGCCTCGATCGGTGCAGACTTCCCGGGAACATTCAGCATCGACATCATCGATCCCCCGTCGTAAAGTTTGAAAAAGCTGCACGCCACTCCCTTGACACCGGGCAGCGCTGATATCTCTCCGCGGTAGGCCTCATAATGTTGCATTGTTTGAGCAAACGGGAGCATCACCACATTTTCCCGATCGATACCGGTGTCCGTATGCCGGACGAAATACACCTGCTTGCCGATAACAAAACTGCTGATCACCAGGATCATCGAGATCGAGAACTGCAACACGATAAATACTTTTCTGACCCTGTCGGCCCCCATCTGCCGGCTCAATTTTCCGTACAGCACCGCCACCGGCCTGAACTGAGATAGCACTAGCGCCGGATAGCTTCCGGCCAGGACCGCGATCCCAAGGAACAGGCCCGCAAAAACAGCAAGTACCATTGGGCTGCCGGCAAAACCCCGATCGATCTTTAATTGCAGCAAGGAATAGATATAACCGCGGGACCAGAAGAACAACAGGCCCCCGGCCATAAAGGCGATCAGGACGTACAGGACGCTCTCCACATAGAACTGGCTCGCCAGGCTCCCCCGGGCAGCCCCCAACACCTTGCGAACCCCCACTTCTTTGGCCCTCACCGCGCCCTGCGCCGTCGCAAGACTCATATAGTTGACCAACGCCAATAGTAAGATCACGGCGGCTACCAACATCAATGGACCGGCATAATGACCGGTGGTCCCGGCGGCAGTCCTGCTATGTTCTCCGGCCATCGGGTATAGCCGGAATTGGTGGGTCTCCCTGATCCCGCCAAAATTTTCGTCGCTTTTTGTCTTCCCTTCCAATTGCAGTGCAGCTCTCCTCAAACTTTGCTGTACCCGGGTGGTATCGCCGGGGTGGTTCAACAACAACCAGGTCGTGAAGGCTCCATACGCGCCCAGACGCTGGCCGTGAAGATAGGGATCGTATTTTTCCATGCCGCGCATCGTCGCAAGCGAAGCGATCATCCCAAAACGTATCGAACTGTTGCTCGGAATATCCTCCGCCAGCCCGGTCACCTCCAGCGGATACCGCCCATCCATCTGCAGTATCTTTCCTACCGGGTCTTCGGAACCAAAATACTTCCTGGCTTCGCTCTCCGTCAGCACCACCGTAAATGGCCGCGCCAATACACTTGCCGCCTGCCCTCGCAGCAACCGAAAACTGAAAAACCGGAAGAAATTACTGTCGGCAAAATAAAAATCATGCGTCTCCCGGAAAAACTCACCGGGCCGGGCCGTATTCTGCAGCTCCACACCTAAAAACCCATTGAACATTCTTGTCATCGATCCTACCGCGGCATCGGCCTGCATGGCCTCCGGGCCGGAAGCGACCGACAGCCCATTATTGAAAAATACCCCCGAGCCCCAGTTCTGCCCCGAAGTCATCGCGAAGATCCGCTCGGAATCCCGATGCCATCTGTCAAAACTCCGCTCATGGACTTCGTACAACAAAATGGTCAGAGTGACCGTGATGCCCGCCGCCAAACAAAGGATATTGATGACGCTATACAGCTTGTTTCGTCGCATCTGCCGCAACGCAATTCGGAAATAGTTGAGGAACATATAATAAAAATTTGGATAGGTTTAATACTCCCGCAAATTCTTCACCGGATTGGCCCTCGCCGCCCGCAGGGTGCGAAACAGCACCGTCGCCAGCGCCAGGCCAAGCAGCCCCAGGCCGCTGACGACGAAGACCCACCAGGAAAGGGATGTCCTAAGCGCAAAACCCTCCAGCCATCGATGCATCAGCCACCAGGACACCGGGCAGGCGATGATTACCGCCAGCGTCACCGGCCGCAGGAAATCGCGCGACAGCAACCCGCCGATCGACCCGACCGACGCTCCCAGCACCTTCCTTATCCCAATCTCCTTCATTCGCTGCTGCGATGCAAATGTGGCCAACGCAAACAACCCAATGCACGCAATGACGAGGGTCGTCGCCGTGAACAACCCCATCAGCCCCGCGAGCCGGTCCTCGGCCTTATACACCTTGTCAAAGGCATCATCCAGGAAACGGTATTCGAAGGCCAGGTCCTGGTCATATCTGCGATAGGCTGACTTCAGGGATGCGATCAGGTTGGGTAGATTGACATGAGCATTCACCTTGACAAACATCCACCCATTGGTCGTGCTGCCCCACCGCCTCGCAGTATCCTTACCCACAAACAGGGCCAGCGCCCCTACCCCATTCTTCAACGACCCGTAGACAAAATCCTTCAGGACGCCGCCTACGGGGTATTCCCCCGAACCCATCTGCAACCGCCGGCCACGGGCATCACCGCTGAGTCCAAGCTTCGCCGCCGCCTGCTCGTTCAGGAGCACATGCTTACCGTCGTACAAGGACGCGGTCTGTAGCGGCGGACTCTTCCATTTCAATCCCAGTAAAGGCACGAAATCGTTATCGACATCCATCACGGACAACATCATCTGCTTATCGGTCCCTTCCACCTGCGCCGACCAGAGATCATACCCGCCATACAAGGGGTAATGCGCCGTGGCTGCCTCCCGAACCCCGGGCAGAGCCTGCACCTGCCGCTTGAAGGCTTCATAGTGGGAAAGTGTCGTACCGAAACGGAGCATGACAATGTTCTCCCGGTCGACGCCGGTATCGGTGTGCCGGATCAGGTAAAGCTGTTTTTCGACCATGACGCTGCAGAGCATAAGGATCATCGAGATGGAAAACTGAAAGACGATGAACCCCTTCCGCACCCGTTCGCCGCCCCGCATCCGGCTCAGCTTGCCATACAACACCGCGACAGGATTAAAGGCCGACAGCACAAGCGAGGGATAGCTGCCGCTCACGACGATGACCCCAACCAACAGCGCGGCAAAAGAGGCCACCACCGGCAACGTCCACAAAAATCCGCTGTCGATCTTCAATTCCAGCAAATTCAGGAACGCCGGCCGGAACAGGAGGAACAAGAGAAAACCCAGCCCGAACGACAAGACGGCGTACATCGCCGACTCGGTATAGAACTGCCCGGCGATGCGCCCCCGGCCCGCCCCCAACACCTTACGCACGCCCACCTCCTTCGCTCGCATCGCCGCCCGGGCTGTCGCAAGGCTCATATAGTTGATCAACGCCAATAACAGCACCAAACCCGCAACATAGGGAAACAGCTCCAGGTAGCTGCCAAGGCCTTGCTCCCGCCCGAACAGATGACCCTGCGCAAGCGGGATCAGCTCGAAGGACGTCTTTGCCGCATCGGGGTCCGTTCCCCTCGCCATCCGGGTAAGCGTCGCAGCCACCCGGGTCGCCGCCGATGCCTCCCTCAGCCGGAACCAGGTCTGGAAATTACCGCCATCGACCCTGGCCGGGTCCAACAACCCCTTCATAAGCGGCATGGTCTCCGCCCCCGCCAGCGAACCCACAAAATCAAAATCGATGTAGGTATTCGAAGGCGGATCGGCCGCCACACCCGTCACCTCCAGCCTCGTATCTTTGTCGTACAACAACACTTGGCCGATAGGATCACCAGTGCCAAAATATTTCTTCGCCGCACGCGCCGTGAGCACCACCGTGTTGGGCCTTCGTAGCACCTGCTCCGGATTGCCGGTCAGCAGGCGGAAACTAAAGAATCGGAAAAAACCGGGGTCCGCAAAGAGGAACGGCCCGTTGTTACCGATCACCTCGCCGGGCTTGGCCGCATTTTGCACCACCGGCGACTTAAATGCCTGCCAGGTGCGCAGGTAGCTTTCGATATCCCCGTCTTCCCTTTGCAACATCGGCGCCGTGACATAGGTGACGGCCCCCGAATGCCATTCGGAATTGCCGAAATGAAAAGTTCCCCAGGTGCTGAAAGTCCGGTCCGCATTCGCCTGCCACCGGTCATAGCTGTGCTCGTGCAACACGTACAAAAGGATGGTCATGCTTACGGCCAGGCCGACAGCAAGACATCCGATATTGATCAGGCTATAGAAGGAATTGCGCCGTAGATTGCGCAGCGCTCCGCGTAGATAAAAAAAGATCATCGCCTAATATACAAAACAAACAAAAACAAAAAGCACCAAGCCTGCTCAGTATTTCGACCGAAGTCTCCATACCTACTGACCCGATGCTTTTGTAGGTTGCTCCACCCTCGTCGGTCAAAACTTAGGCTTCGCTTCCCTGTTTTTGAGTTGTTTTATACCCTGTTTGGTGCGTTGTCCCAAATCAATGGCTTAGTCTTTAGCGACCCGACCCGAATTTTCCTCTTCATCCGGTTTTAGACTTGCATACCTCACCCGCTTCCGGATCGGCCCTTGTTCAAACTCGGATTTGACCTCCTAATTTGATTGGTTTCCGTTCCTTCTTCGGATTTGATCACAATTCCTCCACCCGACTCGGATTGTCTCCTTGCCTGATCTGGATTAAGCTTTTCTTTTTGGGTAATTCGCCCCGTCCTGGGCTTAGACTTCTCTCGGAAAACTTCCTTCGGTTGATTGATCTCCGCTTCCCGATTGTGTTTTGAAGATACATCATGAAATGCCCCGATTCCAAATTTTTAGATCAATTAGTACGCACAGGTTAAGCACATAGTTATCCACAATCCCCCGGCAGCGACGACAAGCGGGAATACGAGCATCCACGGATAATATCCGCGAATCAAAACCCGCCCACAATCCGTAACTTTGCGCACACTTTGGGATCACTAACCACCCAAAGCATTGACAATCATGACACAAGAACAGATCAAATCTATGAGGGACCGTGTGGTCGTCCTGAGGAGGTTTCTTTGACGTCGACAACCGTCAATACAAGATCAACGAAGAAAAACAGCTCTCGCTAAGCCCGGGTTTCTGGGACGATAACAAACGCGCGACCGAAATTCTCAAGAATATCAAGCTCAACGAATACTGGGTCAAGCTCTACGATTCCGTCAATACGGCCGTCGAAGACTTCGCCGTACTCTTCGACTTCTGGAAGGCCGGCGAAGCCACCGAGGAAGAAACGCGGGAAGCCTATGATAAAGCCCTCGCGCAGATCGAAGAGGTAGAATTCAAGAGCACGCTCAACCAGCCCGAGGACGAACTCCCCGGCGTCATGCAGATCAACTCCGGCGCCGGCGGCACCGAAAGCCAGGACTGGGCCGAAATGCTGCTGCGCATGTATCGCATGTATGGCGAAAAACAAGGCTGGTCCGTCACCGAGCTCGATCTCCAGGACGGGGAAGGCGCCGGCATCAAAAGCGCCACGATCCAATTCGACGGCCCCTTCGCCTACGGCTTCCTGAAAGCCGAAAGCGGCGTCCACCGCCTCGTCCGCATCTCACCCTTCGATTCCAACGCCCGGCGCCACACCTCCTTCGCCTCGGTCTTCGTCTACCCCCTCGTCGACGACAGCATCGAGATCGAGGTCAGCCCCGCCGACCTGGAATGGGAATTCTATCGCAGCGGCGGTAAAGGCGGACAGAACGTCAATAAAGTGGAAACAGCCGTTCGCCTCAAACATATCCCCAGCGGCATCATCGTCGAATGCCAGCAGGCCCGTACCCAGGGCGAGAACCGCGAGAAAGCCCTCAAGATGCTCAAAAGCCGCCTCTATGAAGAAGAACTTCGCAAACGCGAAGCGCTGAAGAACGCCACCAACTCGACAAAGAAGAAGATCGAATGGGGCTCGCAGATCCGCAGCTATGTCTTCCATCCGTATAAGATGATCAAAGATCATCGCACCGACTACGAGGTCGGCAACGTACAACCGGTAATGGATGGCGAGCTCGACGGCTTCATAAAAGCATATCTCATGAGCGAAAAAGAAACGACATCGTAAAACACACACTGATAACACATGAGCATAGGAACCTTCAACTACCCGGCACCGGCCAACGAACCGGTCCTCACCTACGCCCCAGGCACGAAAGAGCGGGAAATCCTCAAAAAGACGCTGAAAGAGCTTAAGGGCGCCCAGCACGATATCCCCATGTTCATCGGGGATGAAGAAGTACACACGGGAAAAAAGATCGCCTTCCATCCGCCCCACGAAACGGCCCACACACTCGGCCATTACCACGAAGGCGACGAGACACATATCCGCCAGGCCATCGATGCAGCCCTCAACGCAAAAGCGAAATGGGCCGCGCTCCCCTGGGAAGACCGCGCCGCCATCTTCCTCAAGGCCGCCGACCTGATCTCCACGAAATACCGCCCCTATATGAACGGGACGACCATGCTCGGCCAAAGCAAGAACGCCTACCAGGCCGAGATCGACAGCGCCTGCGAACTCATCGACTTCCTCCGCTGGAACGTCCATTTCCTCAGCGAGATCTACCGCCAGCAACCCGTCAGCAGCTCCGGCGTTCACAACCGGACGGAATGGCGTCCTCTCGAAGGCTTTGTCCTGGCCATCACCCCCTTCAACTTCACCGCCATCGGCGGCAACCTGCCCACCTCCGCGGCACTCTGCGGCAACACCGTGGTCTGGAAACCTGCCCATAACCAGATCTTCTCGGCGCAGATGTTCATGCGCATCCTCAAAGAAGCCGGCCTTCCCGGCGGGGTCATCAATCTGATCTACGTCGACGGCGCCACGCTTGGCAAAGTATGCTTCAGCCACAAAGAATTCGCCGGCATCCACTTCACCGGCAGCACCACCATCTTCAACCATATCTATAAGACCATTGGCGAAAACATCAGCCACTATCGCAGCTATCCCCGCATCGTCGGCGAAACAGGCGGCAAGGACTTCGTGCTGGCCCATGAAAGCGCCGACCCGGATGTCGTCGCCACCGCCCTGCTGCGCGGCGCCTTCGAATACCAGGGACAGAAATGCTCGGCGGCCTCGCGCGCCTACATCCCCGACAATCTCGCCGCCGCGGTAAAGCAAAAGCTCGTCGAAGGCGTGAACAGTTTCAAGATGGGCACCGTGGAAGACTTCTCCAATTTCGTCAACGCCGTCATCGACGAGCGCAGCTTCAACAAGATCACCGGCTATCTCGATAAGGTAAAGGCCGATCCGGCAAAAGCGACCATTCTCGTGGGCGGCAACAGCGATAAGTCAAAAGGCTGGTTCATCCAGCCGACCGTCATCGAGGCGAAAGATCCCCAATTCGTCACCATGTGCGAAGAGATCTTCGGACCCGTCCTTACCCTCTATGTCTATCCCGCCGCCGAATTCGAGAAGACCCTCGGACTCGTCGACTCCACATCGCCCTACGCCCTCACCGGCTCCATCATCGCCCGCGACCGCGGCGCGATCGACCTGGCGACCCATCGTCTCCGCAACGCCGCAGGTAATTTCTATATCAACGACAAGCCCACCGGCGCCGTCGTCGGTCAGCAACCCTTTGGCGGAGCCAGGGCCTCCGGCACCAATGATAAGGCCGGCTCGATGCTCAACCTCTATCGCTGGTTGAGCGCAAGGACCATCAAGGAAACCTTTGTTCCACCTACAGATTACCGTTATCCATTCCTCGCTGAATAAAATAAACCGGGCCTTGAGCCCGGTTTATTATTTACATAACTTAAGCCACCTTATTTCAATGATAGTCAATTTTATGTAACTAAAAAGACCATTCAGGCACTATCTTTGCAAAGTAATAAAAAAAGAAAATTTTGATTATGAAAAAACTAGCATTGGTCCTTTTTGCAGGTTTCTCTTTCGCAACCGCACACGCGCAATCGGTGCAGTTCGGAGTAAAGGCGGGAGCAAACTTCGCCACGCAGATAGGGAGCGACGCCGGCGACAGCAGAGTAATGGGCAACGTAAACGCAGGCGTCTTTTTGCGATTCGGCGTTGCACCGGGATTCGGCATCCAGCCGGAGCTTGTTTATTCGGGTCAGGGCGCTGGCTATCGGCAGAACGGGTACAGCGACAACTATCACGCAAACTACCTTAACATCCCCCTCCTCCTGAAATGGTCCAGCCGCCAGGGTCTCTATTTCGAAACAGGTCCCCAGGTCGGCTTCCTGCTCAGCGCCCATGAACATTATCAGGGCAACAGCTATGACAACAAAGACCTGTACAATTCCGCCGACTTCGCATGGGTATTCGGCGTAGGCTACAAGATCCCGATGAGCCCCGTGGGCATCGATTTCCGCTACAACCTCGGCATCACGAACGTCGAAAACCTCGACGTCACCCGCCAGAATGGCTCGATCCGCAACAGCGTCGTCCAATTGGGTCTAACGTACACATTGTTCAATAGCGCTCGTAGATAATAATTTGCAAAAAAGATCGTTAGAAAAGGGCCGCAATAAAAAGCGGTCCTTTTTAGTTAAAATACCCACTAAGTGGTATTGCTAATTATTTGTTCACGGGTACTTTTGCCCACAAACCAAAAACCTCACTAGTATGAAAAAACTCCTTTTGTCCATCGCAGTTCTGTGCACGACCGCTATTGTCTCGAAAGCCCAAATGGCCGCAGGCGACTTCAAATTCGGCGCCGGCATCCACCTCGGTCTGCCCGTCGGCGACTTCCACAACGTCTCTTCGTTTGGGATCGGCGGCGAACTCCAGGGTGAATACGCCTTCTCCGAAAACCTCACGGGCGTGGCAACAACAGGTTACACCTACTTCGCCGGTAAATCCTTTGATGACGGCATCGGCGGAACCTACAAGGCCAACTACGGCCACATCCCCATCATCGTCGGTGCCCGCTATTACGCCACCGAACAAGTGTTCTTCGGCGCCCAGATCGGCTACGGTCACTATTCCGTAAGCGTCTCCGGCGATAATATCGGCAACGGCGCCACCGGCGGCTCCGGCGGCTTCGAGTACCGTCCCCAGGTTGGCTACAACGCCAATCCGATCCAGTTTATCCTCAGCTATGACGGCACCTCGGTCTCCGGTGGTACCTTCAGCCAGATCGGGCTCTCCGCTATCTACACCTTCGGCGGCGGCAAATAAGATCCAAAAAACTTCTTAACACCGGCCGGCGCGCAAGCGTCGGCCTTTTTTTTCCTATTTTTGACGCCATGAAGATCATCCTCAACGAACAGCAGTTGGCCCTCACCATCCAGCGCCTGGCCAATCAGCTGCTCGAGAACCATCTTGACCTGGCCAATACCGTACTAATCGGCATCCAACCGAGAGGCATCTACTTCTCCGACCGGATCATCCGACAGCTGCAGTCCGAAGTCGCGCCGGCAGCCATCCGCTACGGAAAGCTCGATATTACATTCTATCGCGATGATGTCCGTAAGGGGCTCCATGAACTCAACGATACCGATATTCCCTTCTCTATTGAGAACAAGGATGTCATCCTTATCGACGACGTCCTCTGGACCGGACGCACGATCCGGGCGTCGCTCGACGCCCTGCTGGATTTCGGCCGTCCCGCCAAAGTCGAACTGTGCGTCCTCGTCGATCGCCGCTACACCCGCCAGCTGCCCATCCAGGCCGATTATGTCGGCCGTCCCATCGACTCCATCATCACTCAAAAAGTAAAGGTCTACTGGAAGGAAAAGGATGGCAAGGACGAGGTGACGCTATTGTAAATAAATTACTATAACTTTGCGTTCTAATGCAACTGAGCACTAAACATCTACTTGGCATTAGAGACCTACAATCGGCTGATATTCAACTCATTTTAGACACAGCCACCCAGTTTAAAGAAGTTCTTCAACGACCCATAAAAAAGGTCCCCACCCTTCGGGACGTCACCATCGTCAATCTCTTCTACGAGAACTCGACCCGCACCCGCATCTCCTTTGAGCTCGCCGAAAAACGGCTCTCCGCAGACACCATCAACTTCACCGCCTCCGGCTCCTCGGCCGCCAAAGGCGAGACCCTGCTCGACACGGTCAACAATATCCTCTCCATGAAAGTGGATATGGTCGTCATGCGCCATAGCGCTAGCGGCGCCCCCCACTTCCTCGCCAAACATATCCCCGCCGCCATCGTCAACGCCGGCGACGGGATCAACGAACACCCGACCCAAGCCCTCCTCGACGCCTTCTCGATCCGCGAAAAGCTCGGCGGCCTGGCCGGAAAGAAAGTGGCCATCATCGGCGACATCATGCACTCCCGCGTCGCCCTCAGCAATATCTATCTGCTAAAGAAAATGGGCGCCGAAGTGACCATCGCCGGTCCCCCGACCCTCATACCCGTCCATATCCGTGAAGCCTTCGACGTCCGCGTGGAATACAACCTCCGCAACGCCCTCGAATGGTGCGACGTCGCCAACGTCCTCCGCATCCAGCTCGAACGCCAGAACCAGCCGCTCTTCTCCTCCCTGCGCGAATACAGCCTCGCCTACGGCGTCAACAAACGCCTCCTCGACAGCCTCCGCAAGGACATCGTCATCATGCACCCCGGCCCCATCAACCGGGGCGTCGAGCTCGACAGCGACGCGGCCGACAGCAAACAGTCGATCATCCTCCACCAGGTCGAGAATGGCGTGGCCGTACGCATGGCCGTCCTCTATCTCCTGGCCGGGGGAACACAATAAAACAACTTGCCTATGCAACGTATCGGCCTCTTCCCGGGAACCTTCGATCCGATCACGATCGGTCACCAGGATATTATCAACCGGTCCCTCCCGCTGTTTGACAAACTCTTCATCGGCATCGGCCGCAACGCCAACAAAACGGCCATGTTCTCCGAAGAACAACGCCTCGGCTGGATCCGCGAGATCTATAAAGACGATCCCAAGGTCGAAGCCATCATCTACGACGGCCTCACGATCAAGGCCTGCCAGCAGGTAGGCGCCCGGTTCATCCTTCGCGGTATCCGCTACGTCAGCGACTTCGAATACGAAAAGGCCATTGCCGACATGAACCGCAGCCTCGATACCAACATCGAGACCATCTTCCTCACCTGCCTGCCCCAATACACCTCTGTCGCCTCCACCCTCGTCCGCGACGTCCTGCGCAACGGCGGCGATGTCATGCAGTTCCTCCCCGAAGAAGTCCAGCGATCGCTCAACGGCCAGAACTTCTCGGGCGGCAAACCCGTCACTCCTCACCGTCGCACCTATTAATCCCACCAAATGGCCATCTGGTTTCATCCAAACATCCAACCCGCCGACATCCAGCCCCTCGGCAATAACACCATGGGTGATCACCTCGGCATCGTCTTTACCGAGATCGGCGACGACTACCTCAAGGCGACCATGCCCGTTGACCAGCGAACAAAACAGCCCTACGGCCTCCTGCACGGCGGCGCCTCGGCCGTCCTCGCAGAGACCCTCGGCAGCATCGCCTCGCATCTCGTCGTGGACAGCAGCAAATACAACTGCGTCGGCATCGAAATAAATGCAAATCACCTCCGCGGGGTCCGCGAAGGCCTCGTCACCGGTATCGTCAAACCGCTTCACACCGGCAAGACCACCCACGTCTGGGATATAAAACTCTACGACTCGCGCGACAAGCTTGTCTGCGTCAGCCGCCTCACCGTCGCTATCATCAAAAAAGAGATTTAACGACGTCCTTTATCGATGGGAAGGTGTTGCGCAGCAAATCCTTCATCCCCTCCTTATCCACCCACCGCAGCTCCGTTATCTGCTCCTCGAGCTGCGGCGTCAGCCCACCCGGCGCCGGCGCCTGCATCCGAAACCAATGGGTCTCCTTCAGGATATGCTTCCCGCTTTCATCATAAGTATGATACGTGGTCAGCAACGGCCCCTCCAGGATCACCCCCTCGATCCCCGTCTCCTCCATCACCTCCCGGATCGCACAATGCTCGATCGTCTCCCCGGGATCCAGCTTCCCCTTGGGCAAGTCCCATACCCCCCGCCGGAACATGAAAAGATATTTTTCCTCCCCATTGCGCACCAGCCCGCCACCCGCCTTCACCAGCAAAAACTTCTTCCAGAAAGCCTTCCGCAGCTCCTCGAGGTCCCTATGGACAAAGATGCCGGCATGCACCTTCGCCTGCCGCATCTCGTGGATCATCGAATTCACCGCCGGATGCGAGAAATCGTCGATCATCACCGCATCGTCATGATGGGCATATTCTTTTATCTCGGGCGTCATCTCATCGCAAAGGAACAGGGGCTTGTCGTTGAAGTAGATCTTGATGTACATATGCCACAATTTACTACTTTCGCGTCATGGCAGAAAAGATCATCACCACCAACGAACGGGCCGTAGCCGAAAAACTCCTTCAGGTAGAGGCCATCCGCCTCAGCCCCCAACAGCCCTTCACCTGGTCCTCCGGCTGGAAAAGCCCGATCTATTGTGACAACCGCAAAGTCCTCGGCTTCCCCTATATCCGCGATTTCATCAAATCCGAACTCTGCAACGTCATCTTCGCCCAATTCCCCGAAGCCGCCCTGCTGGCCGGCGTAGCCACCGCCGGCATCGCCTGGGGCGCCATGGCCGCCGATCAGCTCAAGCTGCCCTATGTCTATGTCCGCAGCAAACCCAAGGAACACGGTCTCGGTCAGCAGATCGAAGGCTACTACCAGAAAGGTCAGCCCACCGTCGTCATAGAAGACCTGATCTCCACCGGCAAAAGCAGTCTGCAGGTGATCGATATCCTTCGCGCCGAAGGCCTCGAGGTCGTCGGTCTCGTATCCATCTTCAATTATGGTTTCTCCGCCGCCAAAGACGCTCTCGACAAAGCCGGCGTTCCCTATACCTCGCTGTCCAACTACCCGACCCTCATTAGCCTCGCCCTCGAAAAAGGACTCGTGAGCGCACAGGACGAACGCGTCCTCCTCGAATGGAGCAAGGACCCCGCCGGCTGGCAACCCAACAGCTAAAAAAGTCGTATATTGGAAACAGAAATTCCATTACATATGAAAAAAATCCATCTTCTTCTCGCCCTCCTCTTCGGCCTGGCAACCGCCACCATGGCCCAGACAAAACCCCAGCTCACCGCGGTGATCAAAACCCCCACCGTCCAATGCGATCAATGCAAAGCCCGCATCGAACGATACATGGCCCACGAGGACGGCATCGTAAAGATCAACGTCGACTATAAGAAGAAGACCACCACCGTCACCTATATCACCGATCGCACCAACATCGAGAACATCAAGGCCGCCATCGCCAACGTAGGCTATGACGCCGATGACGTCACCGCCGAACCCGACTCCTACAAACGACTCCCCACCTGCTGCAAAAAACCCGAAGACGGCGGCGGCAAAAAGCAATGATCAAAGCGGCAATAAAGCAGCAGGCGAAAAGAAATTTGCAATAACGTTGCAAATAGCCTAACATTGCGGTCGCATGCTCAGACGGCAATCCAAAACAATCGCTGTATTGCTCTTGCTGGTATTCAGCCAGAAAGCAGGCCTCCGTCTGTGGATGCACCATTGGCTTCACGAAAGCAAGACCAGCAGCACTTCCCCAGCCGCAGAAAAATTCCAACAAGCCGACGACTGCTTTAACGAAGCCATGCTGCCGTTGCAGGAAACGGCTTTTTTCATCCTTTCCGTCCCCCTGCAAAAAGGGATCGTGCTGCAACGCGCGCCCCAATCCCCCGCTCCCGACAGGGAAAAAATTTACTACTCGCTAAAAGGTCCTCCCTTCGCTTCCGTTCACTCCTGACCTATCATTTATTTACTTCTCAATCATCACGGATTATGAACCGGAAGCTTCATGCATTCTCATTCACCCTATTGTATATTCTTTGCTCGCATTCCCTCCTGGCGGGGGAACCTCCGTTATCTTTAACAGGTACCATCACCGACAAGACCAGCGGCAAACCCATCGCCGGCGCGACAATAACCATCCCCGATCTGAAAACGGGTACCGTTTCCGATGCCGATGGAAAATTCACCCTCAACATCGGCTCCAGGGGGATCCACCTGGTAGAGGTCAGCTACATCGGCTATGGCACCTTTTATCACAACGTCGATCTGGGTAAAACCACCCAGCTGGATGTCCAGCTGTCCTTATCCACCATCGAGGCAGAAGAGATCGTGGTCACCGGCGTCAGCAGGGCCACCCAACTAAAGAGAACCCCGATCCCCATCGTCGCCGTCAACAAAGATTATTTGCAGCAACATTCAGGCGCGACCAATATCATCGACGCGGTGGCCAGTCTGCCGGGCGTGAGCGCGGTGACCACCGGCCCGAATATTTCCAAACCCTTCATCCACGGATTGGGTTACAACCGCGTAGTTACGGCCGAAGATGGCATCCGCCAGGAAGGCCAGCAATGGGGCGACGAACATGGGATCGAAGTGGACCAGAATTCCATCGACCGCATCGAGATCATCAAAGGTCCCGCCAGCCTCAGCTATGGCTCGGATGCGATCGGGGGCGTGGTCAACCTGCTTACCCCGCAACCCGTCCCCCAGGGCAAGATACTCGGCTATATCAGCAGCGCCTACGGGACGAACAACGGTTTGACCAACTCTTCGCTACGGTTGCAGGGCAACCAGAACGGTTGGGTCTGGGGAGCCCAGGGCTCGATAAAGCTCGCCAAAGACTATCAGAACCAGGTGGATGGCCGTAACTGGGCCACCAATTTCAACGAAAAGGACGCACGGGTGATGGTGGGTGTTGACCGGTCGTGGGGCTATTCCCATCTCAATGCCTCGCTGTTCGACGATCTTCAGGCGATCCCCGACGGCAGCCGCGACTCCGCCACCCGCAAATTCACCTACCAGGTCACGGATTCAGACACGTTTCGCCCGATCGTCAGCGACGCTATGCTGAATTCCTATTCCATCCCGACCTTGCATCAGCATGTTCAACTCTACCGCATTTACGATATCAGCAGTTTTGCCCTCGGCAACGGCAACCTGCTGGTCAACCTGGGCTGGCAGTACAGTCATCGCCGGGAGTATACCCACCCCATGGCTCCGGATGTTCCCGGCCTGAATCTGCAACTCAATACCTACACCTACGACATCAAGTACAATTTCACCCTGGGTGACGGATACGAGACCAGCGCCGGCGTCAACGGCATGTATCAGAACAATAGCCTGGGATATGGCACCGACTTCCCGATCCCCTCCTATCATCAGTTCGACCTTGGACCCTTCCTCATAGAAAAGAAGACCTTCGGTAAATTGGATCTGATGGCCGGCGCACGGTTCGACACCCGCAGCTTTACCGGTAAGCCACTGTATATCGATAGTTCGCAGCTGTTTTCCGCTCTGAACAAAAATTTCTCCGGGTTCACCTACAGCCTTGGAGGCACCTACAACGTCTCCGAACATTTCCTGGTGAAAGCCAATATTGCCCGTGGCTACCGGGCGCCCAGCATCGCCGAGCTGTCCGCCAACGGTCCCGACCCCGGCTCACAGATCTATCATGTAGGCAACAGCAATTTCAAACCGGAATTCAGTCTGCAGGAAGACATCGGCGCCGCCCTTTCCCTGCCCTATCTCACAGCCAGCATCACCCTCTTCAACAACAGCATTTCCAATTACATTTTTCAGGAGCAGCTGCTGGATGCCAATGGAAACGCGCTTCGTGTCGACCCTGATGGAACGCGCGATCCAAATGGACAGTATGCCGAGTTCGGCTACGTACAGACAAAGGCCCGGATCTACGGCGGAGAGCTTTACCTGGATATCCATCCAGCCTCCTGGCTGCATTTCGAGAATGCCCTGACCCTCACTTATGGCACCAACCGCCAGGATAACGGTCATGCCCCCGACAGCCTGAAGTACCTACCCTTTATACCGCCGCTGCATACACACTCGGAATTGCGCGCCGTAGATCACAAGGGCTTCGGTAGATTCAAAGGAGGGTACGCCTATATCGGCTTCGATCACTATAATGCCCAGGACCGTTTCTTCGCGGCCTATGGTACGGAGACCTACACCGCCGGATATAACCTCCTGAGCGCGGGTGTTGGGGTAGACCTTGTCAATGCCGCGGGGAAAAAGGTCCTGCAACTCTTCATCGAAGGCACCAACCTTGCCAATGTCAATTATCAAAGCAACATGAGCCGTCTGAAATATTTCGACAACCCCGAAGTTCCCCCCGGTATCACGCCAGGGATGTTCAACATGGGCCGGAACATCACGTTCAGGATGATCGTTCCCTTAGACCTTTCGGGTTCGAAAAAATAAGAACAAGCCCACCAGCACTAAGATCACTTGTAGGGATGCCCACCATATCGTGCTGGCATCCCTTACTTTTTTCCCGCCCCAATCCATAAAATGATGCTTATGGAACACCGAAAAACTATATCCCTCCGCATACAACGCATCATCCATCCGGGCCGCCAGCTCGCCGCTGCAAGTCTCCACATACACCCGTTCATGTCCCGCCCCGCCGGTCACCACCCGCCACACCGGCAGCCGCTTGTCGGAAAAGTTATACTCATCATCAAAAGCCGTCAGCAGCCGCGCCTCGCCCGGCTCCAACCCATGCTCACCCGTCGCCTCGCCGATCGCACGCCCGACCCCGCCAACAGTGCCACGCCGCATTTCCGCGTAACGCGAAGCCAGCGCCACCGCATATCGCCGATCTGCATCCGGCAACACCCGGTAATCCCGCATCCCCACATAACAAAGGCTCCCACCCTGTAACGAAACCCGCCAATAATCCTCCGCCCCAATCCGCGCCACCCCCCAATTCGTCACCGGCTTCCCGACCGCCGAAGATAACCGCCCCCAATCGGGACTCAACCCCGCTGCCGCAAAATGCGCCGGCACAATCACCGGATCGGCCGGCGTCACCAATTTCGTAAACGCATGATACCCGCCGCTGAACGACCACAACAACGTAAACAACACCGCCACGATCGCCGTCACCCGGTGCAGCCGCCGCCCTCCGCGCGTCTTCCGCCGCGTAGCAAAGAAGATCCATATCCCCAGCGCCGCCGTCACAAACGCCGTCAAGGCAACGCCCACCTCCACTACCATCCTCCCCCGCCCCAACCCATCCAGCCAGCTCCAGGTATGACAGATGCGAAAGAACGCGTCAAAGACCGCACGCCGGCGATCCATCGCAAACGAGAACCGGTCCTGCGCCGTCTCCACATAGATCTTGATCCCATCCGCCCGCTCAAAATCCACCCGGTACACGGGCAAAAGCCGGTTTATACTCTTGTATTCATTATCAAAAGCAGTCAACACCGACACATTCCCCACCGCCGCGCCGGCAGCCGGATGCAACACCACATCCGTCGCCGCCCCACAACAATCATCCACCGGCCCCGAAGATCCATGCCCCCCTCCTCCCTCCAAAAAATACCTCGCTAACCACTGCGCATATAGCCAATCCCCCATCGGCAACACCTTCCCACTCGTACAGCTCACATACATGGGCACCGCGCCACCCACAGTCCGCACCTGGTAAAACCAACTCGTATCGATATGTACAAGCCGTACCGCGGCAATGCTATCGATATGCCTCCGCCCCAACACCGAATCCAACGGCAAAAACACCCGCCCGCTGGGAACCACCACAGCCGCATACACCTGGGTAACCACCGCCGGCCGGATATTCGTCATCACCGGATGCATCAACCCGCTCGACGCCCAAAGCAATACCGGCAGCGCGATAATGATCGAAAGCCGCCGGTGCAATAAGTATAGTTTCCTCTTCATAAATGTTATCGTAAAAAATGCCAGGCCAACCCAACGGTCACTTCGGCCGGATCGCCCAAATTATAACTATATCCATACGTCGACTTCGTCGCCAGCGCCGCATAGTATTTATTAAAAGCATTCAGCGCATTCACCCATACCTCCCAGCCGCGATACGCATACCCGGCCCGGAAATTCACGATCCCAAAACCCGTATACCGCTTCGTATTGGCGTCATCCATAAAATAGGACCCAACCCGCTGCCACTCGCCACTAAGCCGGAATCCCTTCAAAAAATGCGGCCGCCACGTCAGCTCGGAATTGAAAATAAAATGCGGCGCCGCCGCCATCTGCCTTCCGCTATAATTCCACCCGTTTTCGTACTGCACAAGAAACCAGTGATCCGAATTCGCCCCGCTCACCCGCAACGTCCATTCGTCGGAAGGCCGCACCGTCACCTCATACTCTACCCCCTCATGCCTCGTCTTCCCGGCATTCTGATTCACAAACGTCCCATCCGGCTGCCGCACGTTGATGATCTGGTTGGTCCCATCCATCCGGTACACACTCCAGTCCACATACAGCTTGTTTTGCAGCAATGCCAGCCATCCCCCCGCCTCATAGTTGAAAAAGGTCTGCGGCCGCAGATACGGCACCTTCACCCCATTGTACAGATCGGTTACCTGTGGCGGTACATACCCCTGGCTGTAATTGGCATAGAACCCGATTCCCTTGTGATTGTAGGTCGCACCCACCTTCGGCGTCACCCGGTAAAAATCACTGCGCGTGTCCGGCGCGCCCGTCGATGCCGACGGCGGCAGATCATTCCGGAACCCATAATGGAAATAGTCATACCGCAACGCCGCCATCGCCTTCAAACCCGGCAACAGGCTCGCCTCGTAGTTGATATACCCTGCGAGATTCGTGATGGCCGTCGAATAATTGCTCAACAACGAATCGGATCCGGTATAGCTCCCGTAGTTCCCCTTCGCATCCTTCTGAATGGCGATGTACTTCGCCCAATACGAGCTCGGGCTCACGTCGGCGCTGATACCCGCGATAAGCCGGCTCCGGAGCCAATGAAAGTCCTGCCGGTGCTGCACAAGTCCTAAAAAACTATGAAAAGAATTGTCGTTGATCTGCCCATTGGCCAGCAAGGGATTGGTCCGGCTGTCGCTGATGTAATAAGAAGGATTCTGCCCGACGCTGTTGTTCCGGTACACGACGCTCACCTCCGTCGCCGCCGCATCGCTCCATCGCTGATCCAGCGTCGACCGAACCCGCAAAGCCTCGACCTTCCGGTACGTAAAAGAATAAGGCGTATGATAGTTCTTCTGCGCAAAATGGGCGCTGTCCAGCGAGCCGTACATATCGCTGTAGTAGTTGACATAGCTCAGGGAGTTCGTCCATGTCAGCCGGTCGTTGAGCCGTCCATCCACCCGCAAGGTCACCGCCGTTTTATGAAAGTCGCTGTATTGGATCGGTCCGTTGGTCCGGTTTGCATAATACCCGCTCACGATCCCCCCCCACTTCCCAAACGTGGCCCCGGCCTGCCCGTCTCCCCGGGTATAGCCATTGTTGTTTCGCTGGAGGCTGACCATCCCCGCGGGAATCGCCGGCGGCGCCACCGTGATCACATTCACCGCCCCGCCGATCGCCTCCGCCCCATACAACGAAGAGGCCGGCCCACGAATGATCTCGATCTGTTTGGCCGCTGCCGAGTTCATCTCCAGCAACGCATTGTGATTATAGACACCCGTCGTGCGGATGGGGATGCCGTCCTCCAGATACAAGAACACCCCCGCCGTGGTCATCGGCTGCCGGATGCTCATCTCATGCTGCTCATTACCAAGGTCGACCATAAAGACGCCGCTCACCTTGTTCAGCAACTGATCCAGCTGATTGGCCTTGGTGTCGGCAATGGTCCGGCTGCTGATCGTGCCGATCGCCACCGGGGCCTCGGTCCGCTTCTGCGCGGTCCGGCTGGCCGTAACAACAAGCTCCTCTAATTTACTTACATGCGGAGAATCAGGGCTCTGTCCAAATAATGCCATTGGATAGGCCCATGCAATGGCAACGACGCCACAGCATAAGAATAGTTTCATCAAATGTTGATTGAAGTTGGAAATAGACGAAGCAGAAAAGAAAGTCTATCCCATTCGGGGCGGAGCAAAAAAGGAAGGAATATATTCCTGTGCCACACGATCCGTATATCGGGCAAAATGCCGCAGCACAAAAGCCGTCCCGACAGGTTCAGACAGCAAATTTTCCGGGCAATGCACCTCCAACAGCACCTCGTCCCGCTGTCCGCCCTTGCCCGGCGCCTGTTGCTTGCTCTCATCGTCGGCCAGTTTCTTGTTAAGGAAACAGGTCCCCTTACAACAGCTGATCGGGTTGAGCCGGTTGACGCAAAGATTCTGGGCGATGAAGTCCCGGCTGACCTGGAACTCGGCGATCAGGCACCATTTGCTGAAGCTTTGAGCAGCCACCAGCAAAATAAGTAGTATGGTGACGGGATATTTGTACATCGGTGAAAAGATACACCGGACGCAAAACTAAGGCATTTTTATCATTGCAAGATCAACTTACCCTCATTGATTCTTCTTCCTTCCGCTCTCTCCCTCCTCGGATGACTCCTTAAGCCGGCCCGCTTCCTTCAACGCCCGGTGCAGAATATATTCGATCTGCCCATTGACGCTTCGAAACTCGTCCGCCGCCCATTTCTCGATCGCCTTCATCATCGCGGCATCCATTCGTAAAGCAAAAGGTTTCTTCTCCGCCATCTTAATGATTTAAAGTACCCGTATTCACCACCGGCTGCGACTCCCGGTCGCCGCAAAGTACGACCATTAAATTGCTGACCATCGCCGCCTTCTTCTCCTCGTCCAGGTCGATGATCTGCTTCGAGCTTAACAGGTGGAGAGCGGACTCCACCATGCCAACCGCGCCTTCCACGATCTTATGCCGCGCCGCGACCACCGCCGAAGCCTGCTGCCGCTTCAACATCGCACCTGCGATCTCCGGTGCATAGGACAGGTGCGTGATCCGTGCTTCCACGACCTCGATGCCCGCGATCTCGAGCCGCTCGGCCGTCTCCCGCTCGAGGGTGGTATTCACTTCGTCGAAATTCGTACTCAACGTCACCGAAGCCCGCTCATCCTCGAAATGATCATAAGGGTAGGAAGCCGCCAATTTCCGTACCGCCGAGTCCGTCTGGACCTTGATAAAGTTCACATACTGGTCCACCTCGAAACAGGCCCGGTACGTATCCCGCACCTTCCAGACAAGTATAACGCTGATCAGCACCGGGTTCCCCATCTTGTCATTCACCTTCAGCTGCTCGCTTTCAAAATTCCGCGCCCGAACCGATACGGTCTGCCGCTGCAGAAAAGGGTTCACCCAGAAGAACCCGCTCTCGCGAACCGTTCCATAATATTTACCGAACAAAAGCAACACCTTGGCCGTATTCGGCGGGATCGCCAACATCCCCCGGGCCATAAAGACGAAGACTATCCACAACGCCACCGCGACACCTTGCAGCTGCTTCTCCACCAAAAGAGCGATCGCCGTCCCCAGCACCACCAACATAAGAGCAAGCATACCATACCCGCTCACGGGTTTGCGGATCTTCTCCGCATTAAAGCTGTCCATAATTAAGGAGTTTTTCTATGATATCAAAATGATATCATAGTGATGCAAATTTAAATCGCGTCCGTCACATATGCAAACCATTCATCCCTTTTTTTGTTAAACCGTCATGTCCAAGCCAATCCGCCTCAGCGTCCTCGACCAGACCCCCATCCGCAAGGGCTCCGACGCCCCCGCCTCCCTACAGGAATCCATCCGCCTCGCCCGCCTGACCGACCGCCTCGGCTACACCCGCTACTGGCTCTCCGAACACCATAATACAACTACCCTCGCCGGCTCCGCCCCAGAGATCCTCATCGCCCGCCTCGCCGCCGAGACCCATCAAATGCGCATCGGCTCGGGCGGCATCATGCTTCCCAACCACAGCACTCTAAAGGTCGCCGAGAACTTCCGCCTCCTCGAAGCGCTATACCCCGGCCGCATCGACCTCGGCCTGGGCCGCGCCCCCGGCGGCGACCGCCTCACCGCACAGCTATTGAACCCGGCCAATATCTTCGATCCCCAGGAGTACATCAAACAACTCCACGACCTCGAAGCCTTCCTCACCGATACCCCCGCGCCCGGCAACTATGAAGGGAAGATCCGCGCCATCCCCCGCATCGACACCCGGCCCGAGCTTTGGATGCTCACCTCCAGCGGCGAAAGCGCCTTCCTGGCCGCCCACTTCGGCATGGCACTTTGCTATGCCCAATTCATCAATCCCGTAGGCGGCCCCGAAGCCATCCGCGCCTATCGCGATCGCTTCAAACCATCCGCGTCCCTCCCCGAACCAAAAGCGGCCGTCGGCATCTTCGCCTTCTGCTCCGAAGACCCGCAAAAGGTTCACGAGACCCAGGCCCTCATCGACTATCGGCTCCTCGGGTTCGAAAAAGGTCAGTATGATGAGATCCCCACCGTCGCCGCCGCTCTCTCCTATGACTATACGCCCGCGGAATGGCAACGCGTGCTCCATAACCGCCGCCGCACCGCCGTCGGCACGCCCGAACAGCTGCGCGATAAATTTGCCGGCCTCGTCGCCGACTTCGACGTCGACGAATTCGTGATCTCCACCTTCACCGAAGACCCCGCCGATCGCCTCCGCTCCTACGAGCTCTTCGCCCAACTATTTGAACTAATCCCTAAATTTGAGAATGAAGCCGATCATTCTCTTCCTGCTCATCCTCACAACACAAACGCTCTCCGCACAACGCCCTAATATCGTCCTCATCCTCGCCGACGACCTTGGCTATGGCGACGTGGGCTACCAGGGTCAGCAAAAGGTCCGCACCCCCAACATCGATCGCCTCGCCACCCAGGGCATGCGCTTCACCCAATTCTATGCCGGCACCGCCGTCTGCGCCCCGTCGCGTGCGTCGCTCATGACCGGCCTCCACACCGGCCATACCTCCATCCGCGGCAACCGCGGCTTCCAACCCGAAGGCCAATACCCGCTTCCCGATACCAGCCTCACCATCGCCACGATCCTCCGGCAACACGGCTATACCACGGGCGCCTTCGGCAAATGGGGCCTCGGCTATCCCAACTCTACCGGTATCCCGTCGAAAAAAGGCTTCGGAACCTTCTTCGGCTACAACTGCCAGTCCCTCGCGCACAACTACTACCCCGATCATCTCTGGGACAACGACAACAGGGTCAACCTCGACGGATCCACCTATTCCGCCGATCTCATCCACCAGCACGCCCTGCAATTCATAAAGGACAACAAGTCTCACCCCTTCTTCCTCTACCTCGCCTATACCCTGCCCCACGCCCAGCTACAGGTGCCCCATGACAGCGTCTACACGAACTACTTCCGGCAATTCCACGACTCCCTCCATGCTACCTTCGCCGCTATGGTCACCCGCCTCGATCGCTATGTCGGTGAGGTGCTCGCGGAAGTCCAAAAACAAGGCCTCGCCGCCAACACCCTCATCCTCTTCACCAGCGACAACGGTCCCCATCGCGAAGGCGGCGGCGACCCCGGCTTCTTCAACGGCAGCGGCAACTTCCGCGGCATCAAACGCGACCTCTACGAAGGAGGCATCCGCGAACCCTTCATCGCGGTCTGGCCCGGCAGGATAAAGGCCCATAGCACCAGCGACTACACCGGCGCCTTCTGGGATCTCTTCCCCACCTTCGAGCAACTCGCCGGCATCCCGCTCACAACGAACATCGACGGCCTCTCCATCCTCCCCGTACTGGATGGACAAACCGGAAAAGAACATAAATATCTCTATTGGGAATTCCACGAGAACAACGGCCGCCAGGCCGTTCGCTTCGGTAAATGGAAAGGCGTCCGGCTCAATGTCAGTAAAGACCCGGACCCGCCTGTTGAATTATACGATCTGGAAAAAGACCCCGCCGAAAAACACAACATCGCCGCAGAGCACGCAATCATCGTCCGGCAGATAAAGCAGTATATGCAGGAAGCCCACCAGCCCAACAAAGACTGGCCGCTGCTGCTAAACGAAAACCCTAAGCCAGAGTAGAATCTCTGACCTCCAGCCGCGCCGGCAGCATCACCCGATCCTCCGGAACGACAATATACTTTTTCTCCAATCGCCGGAACAATATCGTCGCCGCCTCCTTACCCATATCATAGGCCGGCTGCGCGATCGTCGTCAACGACGGATTCAGCAGGGACGCCGTCACCAGGTTGGAAAAGCTGATCACCTTCACATCCTCGGGGATCCGCAACCCCAGCTCGCGGCAAACATGATACACCTGCACGGCAAGCTTCTCCACCGATGCAAAAACTCCGGTAGGCCGGTTCTCCGCCATCAACAGCTCCCGGATCAGCCGGTAATTCTCCTTCTCGTCATTGCCGCAATGCACGATCAGCCCCGGCTCGGGAGACTGCTCATACCGCCGCAACGCATCCTCATATCCCTGCTGCCGCTTATTCGAAATGCTGAGACTCATCGAGATCGTCAGGTGCGCCACCCGCCGGCAACCGGCTTTGATCAGGTGCTCCGTCGCGATAAAACCGCTCTCATGGTCGTTCGTCATCACCTTGGGAGCGGTGACCCCTTCGCTCACCCGGTCGAAGAAGACAAGCGGGATGTTCCGCTGCTGCAACTCCAACAAATGACGGGTATCCTGCGTCGACCCGCAAAGCGACAGGATCACGCCATCCACCCGCCCGCTCTGCAGGCTGGAGGCAATGGCCGCTTCCTCCGCTACATCCTCATTGGTAATATAGATCAGCACATGATAACCCTTCTCCCGGGCCACGGTCTCGATACCCTTGATAGCAAGGGCAAAAAAATTGTTGGCAACTTCCGGGATGACGACGGCAATGGTTCGGCTGCGATGCTTGCGGAGACTGCTGGCATAAGGATTGGGCTGGAAATTCATTTTCTTCGCCAGGTCAAAGACCCGCTGCTTGGTGGGAGTGCTGATCTCCCAGCTATCCCGAAGAGCCCGGCTGACGGTGGAAACAGATAGATTGAGCTCGCGGGCCAGTTGTTTTAGGTTAACCGAGTTCATGTGTAGCAAGCAACATTTAGTATAGGAAAATTACACAATCCCCTTCCCTACCCCTATTTTATTTACGAAAACGTTGTAGTTGCGGTATCCCGCCAAAACCCGCCACCGCTGAATGTCCGCCATGCAAATTCACGCAACCGTTTCCGTAAATAAAGTGATGAGACACCGCCCATTATCCTGAAACTTTTCTCCAATTTGACCCCGGCAACCGACCATTCAATCGACCATTCAAACAAACCCACTTAAAAAACTTGCCATTATGCTTATGCGAAAAATGTTTTTCGTGCTGGGAATGCTGATCTTCCTGGGTCAAAGCCTGTTCGCACAGGTAAGAACCGTTTCCGGGAAAGTCCTTTCCCCCGATAACACGCCGGTCCCCGGGGCAACCATCTCCGTCAAAAGCTCCGCCGCAAAAGGCAGCTCCGCCGCCGCCGGCGCCGACGGTTCGTTCACGATCAGGGTCCCCGTCAACGGACCCTACACCCTCACCATCTCGGCGGTAGGCTACGATCCCCAGACCATCCGCTCCGCAGCTATCAACGAGTCCCCCTACAACATCACCCTGAAAGCAAACTCAAAAGGCCTCAATGAAGTGGTCGTCGTTGGTTACGGCACCGCAAGGAAAAAAGACCTGACCGGCTCCGTCGCCACCGTCTCCCTGGCCAATTCGGATCAAACCGCGGTGCTCGGCGCCAGCCAGTTGCTGGAAGGGACCGTTGCTGGTGTACAAGTTACACAATACAACTCCCAGCCCGGCGCCTCCTTCAGCGTCCGCATCCGGGGCACCAACTCCATCAGCTATAGCAGCGATCCGCTCTACGTCCTCGATGGCTATGCCGGCGCCGACCTCGCCGGTCTCAACGCCAATGATATCCAGTCCATCGATATCCTCAAGGATGCCTCCGCCGCCGCCATCTATGGCAGCCGCGGCGCAAACGGGGTCGTACTCATCACCACGAAAAGAGGCGCCATCGGCAAGCCGGCCGTTAACTTCGATATGTATACCGGCGAACAGCAGGTGTCCCATAGGCTCAAGATGATGAACGGAAATCAATTCGCCAACTACCTCAACCAGGTGGCCATCCTGAATAACACCGCAAAGCCCTACACCGACGCTCAGCTGGCCTCTATCGGCGCAGGCACCGACTGGCAAAAGGCCATCTATCGCACCGCCCCGATCTCCAACTACTTCGTCAATCTCAGCGGCGGCAGCGAGTCGAACCGGTATTATCTTAGTGCCAACTACTTTGATCAGCAGGGCGTCCTCATCAATACGGGTTACAAACGCGGCACGATCCGCTTCAACATGGAAAGCCGCATCAGCAATAAGGTCAGCGCAGGCATCAATACCGCCTTCACCTATGACTGGCAGTCCAAAGGCGATATCAACTCCAACGGCGGCAGCACCAGCGGCACCATCCTCAACGCGCTGCGGTTCAACCCCGCCCTCCCCATCCGCGACAGTACAGGCAACTTCACCTTCCAGGACGGCCCCCTGCCCTACACGGACCAGATGGGCAACCCCGTCGCCCAGGCCACCCAGAACACCGACCGGCAATACGACATCCGCGCCCTGGTCAACGCCTTCGTCGAATACGAGCCCATCCCCGGCCTCCATCTTCGCTCCACCCTCGGTGGCGAGCTATACAACGGCCGCGAAGAGATCTTCAAGCCGACCACCAGCTATGTCGCTCCCAATGGCATAGCCCAGGTCAATACCAATAACAACTACGACTATCTGAATGAGAACACCGTCCGGTACAACTTCAACAAGGGTATCCACGCCCTCGAAGTACTCGCAGGGTGGACGTACCAGCTCTACCGCAACAAGTCCGCCAACGCCACCGCGACCTCCCTCTCGTCGAATGCCTATGGCACCGATAACCTGGGAGCAGGCTCCGCCTCGAGCGCCGCTTCCAGCAGCAGCAAGAACATCCTCGCCTCCGGTCTGGCACGGATCAACTACCGCCTGATGGACAAATACATCTTCACGTTCAATATGCGCGAAGACGGTTCTTCCCGCTTCGGCACCAATAAGAAATGGGGCTACTTCCCCTCCGGCGCCTTCGCCTGGCGCGCCTCGGACGAGAAGTTCATCCAAAAGATACCCGCGATCAGCGAGCTGAAGCTCCGCGTCAGCTATGGCATCACCGGGAACCAGGATATCTCCAGCTATCTCTCGCTCGAACAATACACCACAAACACTTACTATCTCAACGGCGCCCGCGTGGTCGGCATCTCTCCCAATAATCTCGCCAATCCCGATCTCGCCTGGGAACAGACGGCCGCAAGCGACGCCGGTCTCGACCTCGGCTTGTTCAACAACCGTCTCATGTTCACCGGCGATTACTATAACAAGAAGACCACCAAACTGCTCTACCAGGTCTCGCTGCCCACTACTTCCGGCTTCACCACCATGACCCAGAACATTGGCGCCGTCCGTAACAAGGGCTTCGAGCTCGCCCTCACCTCGACCAATATCAACAAGAAAGGCCTCAGCTGGAAGACCTCGGTCAACTTCTCCCGCAACATCAATAAGATCCTCAGCCTCGGCCCCACCACCTATCAGTATACGGGTAACGTGAGCACCAGCCTCTTCCCCAGCGGCGGCCAGGCTTCGGCCATCCTGCAGGTAGGCCAGCCCATCGGCGCCTTCTACGGGTATAAATTCCTCGGCATCTGGCAGTCACAGGATCAGATTCTCAAAAGCGGGACCAAACAGACCGTCAAGCCCGGGGATCCCCGCTACATGGATCTCAACGGCGACAGCAATATCACGGCCGCCGACCGGATGGTCATCGGTCACGCCCTGCCGAAGTTCACTTATGGCTTCAGCAGCGACCTCCGCGTAGGTGCCTTCAACCTGGACGTTCACATCCAGGGGGTCTACGGCGACAATATCCTCAACGAGAATAAAATTGAAATGGAGAACGGCACTACCGGCGACAACAAGTTCGCCTATGTGGCAAAAGACAGCTGGACGCCGAACTACAACGGTCCGGTTAACAACCGGCTGCCGATCGTCTCCAGCACCCTCCGCCGCGGTCTCGGCGTCACCAGCGACATCCTCGAGAATGGCTCCTACGTCCGTCTTAAAACGGTGACGCTCTCCTATGATGTTCCGCTGCCAAAGTTGACCGGCGTCTTCAAAAAGGCCACCGTCTACATCACCAGCCAGAACCTCGTCACCCTGACGCACTACTCCGGATACGATCCCGAGGTCAACTCCTATTCCAATTCGTCCGGCAACTACACGTCGCTGAACACGGATTACAACCCGTACCCCAACGTACGGTCCTTTCTGGCAGGTATCAAACTGGGTTTCTAACCCAAATCAAAAACAAAAACAATGACAAAGAATATATTGCTCTACACCGCCGCCGCAGGAACGCTCTTGCTGGGCGCCTGTAAAAAGCAGCTGACCGAAACCCCCTACAGTTTCCTGACGCCGACCAATTTCTACCAGACGGCCGCCGACGCCCAGTCCGCCATCAACGGCGTGCTCAGCGCCCTCCAACCACAGGCCTACTATCAGCGCACCATCTATATCATGACCGAATGCTCCGGGGATTGCCTGCAACCGCTCCTCACCCAGAACCAGGAACGGATCGATATGTACAAGCTCCAGTACAATTCCGCTAACCCCGAGATCACCAACTGGTGGGTCAACAGCTACAAGCTCATCAGTCGCGCCAACGACGTCATCGCCAATGTACCGCAGATAAAAATGGACGCCGGCCAAAAGAACAACATCCTCGGCAACGCCTACTTCCTCCGCGGAATGGCCTACTTCGATCTGGTCCGCAGCTTTGGCGACGTCCCCCTCCTGACCAAACCCATCACCAGCCCCGGCGACAGCTCTCTGTATCCAAAACGCGCGCCCGCCGCGACCATCTATCAACAGGTCATCTCCGATCTCAAATTCGCCGAAGCCAACTGTTTCCTCGAAACGAATATCTCCTCGTCCAACAAAGGCATGGTCTCCTCCGGCGCCGCCTCGGCAATGTTGGCCCGGGTCTACCTCCAGCGCGCCAGCACTCCCTATGCCGACGGCGGCGACAACCAGGCAGCCCTCGACGAATGCAACACGGTCATCAACAGCAACGTCTATTCGCTGATGCCCAACTACGGGGATATCTTCAGCTGCGATACCAAATATTATCCAGGCAATAAGGAGGTCATTTTCGCCGTCCAGTTCGGGGACAATTCCAGCTCCACCACGCAGAACATCACCTGCCGCATGTTCTCCCCCTCCCTGCTCGGCGGCTCGGGCTCCTTTGTCGCCAATACCAATTTCGTCCAGAACGGCTACCCGGTCTATGATACGATGCGCCACAATTGGAACATCGGCACCAAGGTCGGCGCCACCGCCGTCACGCCGTTCATCTACAAATACCGGGACGCCAAATGGGTAGCCAACTCCAACAACTCCCGCGTCAACTGGATCGTCCTTCGCTACGCCGACGTCCTGCTGATGCAGTCTGAAGCGATGAACAATCTCAACCCCAACGACCCGGGGAAATTCGCCGGCATCGACAAGGTGCAGCAGCGCGCCAAGCTCCCCACAGCAAACCAATACAGCTTCACCAACGTTCCCACCGCCGACAATTTCGTCGACTCGCTGCTCAAAGAAAGACAACGGGAACTCTGCGTGGAAGGCCACCGCCGGTGGGATCTCATCCGGCTCGGCCGCTATGCTTCCATCGAAGCCGGCATCGGCATGACGCTCCCGGATTACCGCCTGCTCATGCCCATTCCGCAAACCGAGCTGGATGCCAATAAGAACCTGACCCAGAACACGGGTTACTAAATTCAAAAGGGAGGGCTCATGCCCTCCCTTTCACTTAAACCATATTTATGAGACCTCAACTGCTAAAAGTATCAAAGGAACCCGGTCACTCCTTCAGCGTCCGCCGCGACCTCGTACCGTATATCAACAACAAATGGCATTTCCACTCCGAAGTGGAGCTCATCCACTTCAAACAGGGCAGCGGCACCCAGTTCGTGGGCGACAATATGAAACGGTTCAAGGCCGGTGATGTCGTGCTGGTAGGCGCCAATCTCCCTCATTACTGGCGTTTCGACGACCCCTACTTCGACGAGGGCCGCCAGCAACCCACCGACGTCTGTGTCGCTCACTTCTCCGAGAACTTCTGGGGCGGGTCCTTCCTAGATCTCCCCGAGAATATCGGTCTCAAAAACCTCCTCGAAAAGGCCCGCCTGGGGCTACAGGTCGAAGGGGACGCCAAACACAAAGTGGCAGCCCTCCTCGAAAAGCTCCTCGACTCCGAAGGCATGTCCCGCGTCATCCTCCTGATCGAGGCGATGCACGTCCTGGCCGGGTCCGGCCAGCTGCAGCCCCTCGCTTCCATCGGCTTTAAACACAGCCTCGGGGAAGCCGAACACCTCCGCATCAACCTGATCTACGAATACAGCCTCCGCCATTTCCGCCGGCCCATCCAGCTGGAAGAGATCGCCGCCGTTGCCAATATCAGTCCCAATTCCTTCTGCCGCTTCTTCAAATCCCGCACCCGAAAAACCTACTCCCGTTTCCTCCTCGAACTCCGCGTCGGCCACGCCTGCAAGCTCCTGATCGAAAACAACCTCAGCATAAAACAATTGTGTTACGAAAGTGGATTCAATAATTTCACCAGCTTCTACAAATACTTTAAATTGATCACCGGCAAGAGTCCTTTGGGTTACCAAAGGGCCTGGGTGGCCGGCGGCTGCTCCGCGGAACCACTGGAAGCGGTTCGACCGAAGGTCAACTATTAGCGCACGTAAACACAATTTTATGAAAAAGCTTTGCTGGGCCCTGTCCCTGCTCCTCCCGCTGCTCTTACGGGCGCAGCCAAACGCGCATTCCCTCGAAAAACTCTGGGAGACCGACACGATCGTCCCGATCCCCGAATCGGTCCTGCCCGACGCGAAGCATACCCAACTCTACGTCTCTCTCATCGACGGCGGCGGCTGGGACGAAGATGGAAAAGGCGGCGTAGGAAAACTGAGCCTCGACGGCAAACACCTCGATGCCCATTGGTTCGTAGGGATGAACGCCCCCAAAGGTCTCGGCCTGTATAAAGACCGCCTCTATGTCGCCGACATCAGCCATGTCGTGGTCATCGATCTCGCCCTCGACAAGATCGTCAGGATCATCACGATCCCCGGCGCCACGGGTCTCAATGATATCACCGTCGACGGCAACGGCATCGTCTATGTCTCCGACTCAAAAGCCGGTAAGGTCTATCGCATCGAAAACGACGTCGCCCGGCTGTATATGGATGATCTGCCCGGCGCCAACGGGCTGAAAGCGACAAAAAGCGGACTCATTATCCTCGCGAAGAAAGCCGTCCTCCTCGCCGATGCCAACAAACAGCTCAAGACCATCACCAGCCTCCCCAATGGTGGCGATGGTGTCGAAGAGGTCGGTAACGGCGACCTCATCGTCAGCGAATGGCTCGGCATCGTCTACTACGTCTATGCCGACGGCCGCAAAGAGGTCCTCCTCGACAGCCATGAGCAAAAAAGGAATACCGCCGATATCCATTATGATATTTCAACCCATATTCTCTACATCCCCGGCTTCAACACAAAGACCGTATCGGCCTACCGGCTGAAAGGCCCCAACGCCGCAGTCTCCATAATATGGAACCCCCAGCGCCTCGCCGAATACCGGGAAAAATACCGATCCGGCAACCCGGCAGCACAACAACTCGTCGCCCAACTCCGCACCCAGGCCGACCACTTGCTCGACCTCCCGCCTCTCTCGGTAATGGACAAATCCACCACCCCACCCAGCGGTAGCAAACACGACTACATGAGCCAGGCCCCCTATTTCTGGTACGACAGCAGCAAACCCAACGGCTTGCCCTATATCCGCAGGGACGGCCAGCGCAATCCCGAGATTTACAAGATCACCGATCATAAGAATCTCGCCGAGCTTGGGGGCCACGTTCAGACACTGGCCCTCGCAGCCTACCTCACCAGGGAGAGCCGCTACACCGAAAAAGCCGCCCAGCTACTGCGCCACTGGTTCCTCGACGACGCTACCCGTATGAACCCCAACCTCGAATACGGCCAGGGCATACCGGGGATCAATACCGGCCGCGGCATCGGCATCATCGAGACCATCCCCCTGATCGGCATCGCCGACGCCGCCACCCTCCTTGAGTCAGTCGACACCAATGCCACCCAAGCCGGTCCCGGAGTCTCCCCCGCCTGGACCACCGCCGACGCCCAGGCGCTGCGCCATTGGTACAGCCAATATCTCGACTGGATGCTCACCAGCAAGAACGGCCAGGAAGAACACGCGGCCGCCAACAACCACGGCACCTGGTACCTCGCCCAGGCCACCGCCATCGCCCTCTACACCGGCGACGCCGCAAAAGCCCATACCCTCGCCGAAGAAGGAAAAGCCAAAATGGACCACCAGATCCAGGCCGACGGCAAAATGCCCGAAGAGCTGGCCCGCACTAACGGCCTCGGTTACAGCACCTACAATCTCCAGGCCTTCTTCACCCTCGCCCGACTCGCCGGCCATGCCGGCGTCGATCTCTGGACATACACCGACGCCCAACAGGGCAGCATCCACGCTGCATTCAACTGGCTCCTCCCCTACGCCCTCGGTCAACAATCCTGGGCATACCAACAGATCGGCAGTTATAATAAGGAAGACCTCTACTCCCTCCTCCTCCAGGCCTACCCCGTCTATGCCGACACGAACTATCTCACCGACGCCCGGCTCATCCACCCCAACGGTGGCAACCCCATTACAGAGATCACCTGGGGCCTCTAAGCGTTTCCGGTTGCCTACCGCCCTTTTGCGATATAGAAGTCGTTAAACAGCACCTCTTCGGCCGTCCCAACCAGCACATTGAAAGGTTTGGTTTACCTGGTATCCTTCAACCCCGGAACATCCCGCACCACCAATCCCGTCACATCCTCCGTCACAAACGGCGGCCTTCCATCCGCACTCATCGTACTCGCCTCTACTCCCCGCAAATTCAACCCCTTCACATGCCGGAAAAAGAACCCATACTCAGGCATCACCCCCCACCGGTACGGCTCAGGATAATCCTTCTCGAATTCCGGCACCACCCGCTTTCCCATCTCCGCCGTCCCCCCACCCCTATAATAAATGCGGATATCACTCATCCGCAGATCCTCGATCGGATGCCCCGGCAATCCGCTGATGATCGACCCATGCCGCCAGTCGGCATTATACACGACAATATTGCTAAGGATTATGCGCCGGCAGGCGCCGATTTTCATGCTGTCCGGCGCCCTCATCCGAGCCCCCAACCGGATATAAATGGGAGCATTCACAATATCCCGCATCGTGATATTGCTGATGGTCACATCCTCCAGCAACCCGCCGTCCACCGTCTCCAACGCCAGCCCCCGTGAATAGTCAAATACACAATTAGTGATCGTCACATTCTTAAAGCCCCCATTCGACTCCGTCCCCATCTTGATCCGCCCCGTCGTCGTGCTGTCCGAATATTTTTTGTAGGTACGCGTGAACGTCCCGTCCAGCAGGCTCCCAAGATCATACCCGCTCACCTGGCAGTTGGTGATCGTCACATTCTCACAAGCCCTGGCATATCCAAGCCCAAAAGAGCTCTTCAGACAGATGCCGTCGTCAAAAGGCGAATTCACCGTGCAGTTCGACACCCGGACATTCTTGCAGCAGTCGATGTCAAACCCATCCCGGTCCGTATCGACTTTCATATTATCGATCGTCAGGTTGTCCACCCCCGTCGCAAGAATGGCAAAATGCCCCCCATGCAGTACTGACACATCCCGGATGATCACATTATAGCAAAGCTTCAGCGCGATCGCCTTATTGCCCCCTCCTTCAGGAACATTGGTGCTCCGCGTCAGTCCCCGGCCCCAGATCCGCCCCGGACCCAAGATCGAAATATCATGCAGGCCCTCGCCATAGATCAGACTATTCATCCAGTGGCTATGTCCAAAATCCTGGTACTGGCTGAAAGCATTCGGCTCCGGCAGATCGTAACCCTTCTTGTTCACCGGCTCCGCTGCGATCAGCGTTGCCCCCTGTTCCAGATAAAGGGAGATATTACTTTTCAGATGCATCGTATAAGAAAGATAATTGCCCGCGGGAAAATACACCTGTCCCCCACCGGAACTTGCCGCCGCCTCGATCGCCCGCTCGATGGCGTCCCGGTCGTTATGTATCCCATCCCCGGCCGCCCCAAACTCCCGGACATTGAACACGGCGCTCCCCGAAGGCTCGACAAACCGCGCCAACCAGCCACCGCCGGCCGCCAGGTCCAGCTCGATCACATCGGAAGGCCCATAAGATCCTTTTCGTCGCACCATCCCTTCGATCCCCCCCGAAGAATCCGTCCTTCCCCCCACCGAATCCATCGCCACAAACCCATCCATCCTCCCCTTCAAAAAGTTCAGCGGGATCCGCACCTTCCTCGGCGCCTCCCCGTTCATCACCGCCACAAACCACTCCTTCCCCTTCCGCCGCGCAAAAGCAGCCAGTTGCCCGATCTCCGATCCGGGCAACACGATCGTCTCATCATAGGCCGGGGGAATAGAACGAATGATATCCACCGCCGGGCTCGCCAGCAATTTCTCCGGGTTCGCCGCATACGTCAGCATCGGCTCGCCGCCGAGAACAACGGCGCTCGCCAGTTGATGAACGACCGACGTGTTCCGTCGCCGCTCCCCAAAATGCACCACCGTATACTCCGCCGGTCCCGCCAGCAGCCGCGTAAAAGGGATCGTCGTTTCATGCATCGCCCGATCCGCCAGCTTGCTCGACTCCATCCCCCGCACCGCCTCCCGTGTCATTTCATTCGGCCAGGTGCGTGAAACCCCCGTCGGCTTATTGCTCCCATGAAAATCCACCAATAGATGCAACGCCGCCGTCTCGGCAAGGATCGCATCATACAGGTCGATCACCTCCTTCGCTTCATGATCAAAGAAATCGATCTTCAACCCGGCAATGCCCAGGTCATGACAATGTTGAAAAAGGGCCCGCCGGGCAACCGGATCATGCAGCTCCTTGCTATGCACCCATACCCAAATGCCGACATTCCGCTCCCGCGAATAATCCACAAGATCCTTCAACTGCTCATCGGTCCATTTCCGCCAGAACCCTTCCAGGATATTATATTCGAACCCAAGCCGGGCCGCCTCGTCCGACCAGTATTTCATCACCTCCGGCGTGCCTTCCCCGCCACCATCCAGGTATTTCCAGACGGCACGCCCCGGCTGCAGCCACGCTTCATGGATCCCCGCCGGGAAAAGCTTCGCATCCGGCGCCGGACAAAGATCATGCACGATATCACAATTCACCAATGCATTCAGATCCTTCCCGATCATCATCACCCGCCAGGGTGTCGTGATCGTCCCCTTTACCGCCGCGGGTTTCGCCAGCCGCGCCACATCCTCCGCCGGATACCTCAGCACAAAAGGATGGGAAGCCGGCTGGTGGTTCGCCAGTCTCACCACCAGGCCGACTTTCCCATCGGCTTGTAACGCCATCCCACTATAGCGCTGCAGATCAGCCTCCGTGATTGCCATATAAAACCCCGAAGCCGTTTTTAACGTCGCAGGCGGCGCCACCCATTCCTCCGCCGACACCTCCGACAATTTCTTTCGGACATGCGTGCCTTCGTAATGCCCGTTAATATCATGATACCAGAGGGTCGCATCCGCCGGCAGCCGGAAGACCGTCGCCTCATCCGGCACCCGCTCCACACCCGCGGCGCCAGGGACATTCGCCCGGAACGCCGTGCCGTCATTGAAAACCCTTATTTCGAAGGAAAAATTCGTCTTATCCTTCACCAGGTCCACCACCAACCCCTTACAATTATTCACCGCCGGGCTATGGACTCCCACCCAATCGTACCGCTCATTCACCTCAAACCTTCGGCTCCCCTTCACCACCACCCCTTCCGTCAGCATCCGCCCATCCAGCAGGAACCGCAACGGCGAGGGTTCCACCAACGATTGGCCCCCCGCCTCCACGGAGAACAACAGCTCTCCGCCTCCCGTCCTCAACCGGAAAGAAACCTGCCCGTCCGGGCTGTTCACGACAATTCCCTGTCCAAATACCGAAAAACAAACAAAATGAGCCACGATCGCCGCGGCAAGCAATTTTTTCATAGTTGCAATTGAAGAAATTAACCAAAACCCCCGGCCCGCCCAATTAGCAATCTATTCAACTATTCTGGCATCCCCTTCCATAACCGCCCAAAAAACCGGAAGTTTGAATAAAATAGCCAGCTATGCCAAAACTCATTATCATCGCAACCCTCCTCCTCTTTGGCGCGGCCAACGCCCAATCACCAGATACGCTCGTCCGCCGCGTCGCCGACCATATTCTCCAGACTACGACCTACCGTTTCATCAACAGCAAAACAAACGAAACGTACCCGACCACAAAGGGGCTTGCCTTCTCTCCCGATATCAAAGCCGAAAGCAAATACACCAAATGGCAATACGTCAATGGCGTCCTCGCCGTCGGCATGATGCAAACCGCCGCCGTCCTCAAAGACCCCAAATACTCCGACTATGCCCGTAAGAATTATGACTTCATCTTCAGCAATCTAGATTACTTCAAAAAGCAGTACGAAGCCGGCGCAAAGTCCGTGGAATGGCGGCCGGAAATAAACATCGGCTCCCTCGACGACTGCGGCTCCATGGCAGCCGGCCTCTTGGAAGTATATGCCCTCGACAAAAAGCAGGAATACATGGACTATCTCCAAAGAGTAGGCGACTATATAAAAAACCGCCAGGTCCGCTTCCCCGACGGCACCCTCGCCCGCAACAACCCGCGCAAAATGACTCTCTGGGCCGACGATCTCTATATGAGCGTCCCCTATCTCGCCCGCATGGGCAAGACCACGGGGGACAAGTCCTATTTCGATTTCGCCATCCAGCAGGTCGAGGCGTTCAACCATTACATTTATGACAGCATCACCGGTCTGTACTTCCATGTCTATTACAATGACGAGAACACCAACGGTGTGGCGCACTGGGGCCGCTGCAACGGCTGGGTGGCATTGGCCCAAACCGCCCTCCTCGACGCTCTCCCTGCAGACGACCCCCGCCGCCCCCATCTCCAAAAAATGCTTCTTCGCCAGATCCTCGGCTTCTCCCGCTACCAGGACAGCACCGGCATGTGGCACCAAATACTCGACAAACCCGACAGTTACCGGGAGGCCTCCGTCACCGCCATGTTTATCTACACCGTCGCCCACGCCGTCAACAAAGGCTGGATCAGCCCCCATTATCTCTCCATCGCCCTAAACGGATGGGACGGTCTCGCCCGCCATGTCACCGCCGACGGCGAGCTCACCGACATCTGCATCGGCACCAACGTCGAAGAGAACATTCGCTTCTACTATGCCCGCCCCCGTGAGACCAACGACACCCATGGCCTCGGTGCCTTCCTCCTCGCCGGCTCTGAGTTAATCCTGGCAAAAGAGAATATGCCAAAAAAATAAACTATATATTGTATATTTGTCTGGCTATGAACGTACAACAGACATTTAACACTATTAAGTCGACAGTATATTCCTACTTGCCGAATTCAAGAGTTCTTCTCTTTGGATCGCGTGCAAGGGGACAGGCCGATAAACATAGTGACTATGATTTGCTGATCGTTACAAATGACACCTTTGCGCCGCGAGTGAAAATGGAATGGGAAAATAAAATAAGAAAAGCCCTCGTCTATGCGCTGAAGGCCCCTTTTGATGTCATTGTAGAAAGTGAAAATGAAGTAACGGAAAAAAAAGATCTAACAGGCCATATCGTTCACTACGCCATGAAGGAGGCTGTGGAGATATGACCGAAGCTGAAAAAAGGCATCTTTACCAATGGATTGAAAAGGCTGAGCATGACTTGATAGCCGCCATCCTTATTGTCGAACACCAGCCTTTGATTTTGGACATTGCCTGCTTTCATTGTCAACAAGCTGTCGAAAAATACCTGAAAACTTATTTAGTCTTTAAAAAAGAAGAATTCCCCAAAACACATAACCTGGACCTCCTTCAGCAAATGTGTTCAAATTATGAACCTGCTTTTGCAGCCATTGATTTGAAAAATATGGAAGACTTCGCAGTGCGAAGGAGATATCCCCACGATTTTATCCAACCCGAATTTGAAGAAACTCAGGATTTCATCAAAATTACAGAAACTGTCAAAGCTCTTGTTTTGGAGCAAATTGGTAGCTAGCTGATAGTGGTTTCAGGACCTTGAAGAAATGATCCCGAACCTTCACAAAAAAGATTCGGGATCTATCCTCAATTCCACAACGGATCGCTCATCGGCCCATACGCCGGCCCCGACGTCACCGCCTGTATCTGCGAAGTCGGAATCGGCCGCAAAGTATCCTTCGGAACAATATTGAATCGCCCATCCGAATTATGCGCCTTCACGCGCACCAGCAGCTGATGCGTCCGCACCAGGTCCCACCACCGCACCATCTGCCCGCACAACTCCCGGCTCCGCTCATCGAGTATAAAGTCGGGGCTGATATCCGCCTGCGTAATATCCATCGCCGCCACATTGCCCGTCGGATACGCCGCCCGCTCGCGGAGAGTGTTGATATCGGTGACCGCCGTCGGCAGATCGCCCGAATACATCGCCGCCTCCGCCGCGATCAGGTAGGTCTCGCCTAAGGTCCAGACGATCACCGGCCGGATCGAAGGGGCATTCATATCCGGCCGCCGGGTATCGATGTATTTCTTCATATAAGGCCCCATCTGGATATTGTATTTCCGCGGCGGCATCAGCAGGTACCGGGTCGCCGCGATCTTCGCATCCGACACATCGGACCCCGGCATAAAGCACGCCGTGTCCCCCAACACAAATTTGGGCTTCCCCGCCAGCGAGGGATCGACACCCGCAGGCGCCGGATTGGGCCATTTGGGAATGCCGGCCGCATTGTTGCAATACCACACCGTCTGAAAGGTCTTGCTATAGCGCGTATCATTCGTCTTTTCCTTGAACACCGTATCGGTCAGCCACCGCGTCGGCACCGCCCGGATATAGGGCCGCCCATCGAGGATGTCCCGCTGCATCCCCGGTACAAAGGTCTCATACTTCGGTACCCACATATGCACCAGCACATTGTCGTTCCCGCTGCTGTTCTGCGTCGGCGACCCGTTATACGCCAGCGCCGCGGTATGCTGCACCGTCCACAACACCTCCTTATTGCTCTCATTCCCCTCCTGGTACACGCTTCCAAAATCCGGCAGCAGCCCAAGTCCCAGCGACGCGCTGCTGTTGATCAGCCCAGATGCCATCGCATAAGCATTTTGGTAGTCATCCGAATGAGCCGCCGAAGAACTGGCCCGGGTCAGATACACCTTCGCCAATAAATGCCTCGCCGCGGCAGCCGTCGCCTTCCCGGGTAAAACCCCACCCTGCACCGGGCTGGGCGGCAACCCCGCGATCGCATCGGTCAGATCTTGCACAATAAAATCATAGACATCGGCGATCGGATTCCGCTGCGCCGCCGTCGTCGGGGTAGCCTGGAAATGCTTGTTCAGGGTTACCGGCCCCCAGAACTGCACCAATACAAAATAATAGTTCGCCCGCAGGAACTTCGCCTCCGCCATCATCTCCGTCACCTTAGCCGGGTCGATACCGGTGATCTTCGGCCCAAAATCCACCAACCCGTTACAGTCGTTGATGAATGTATAGCACGAGTTCCAAATGGGCGACAGTTTGCCGTCCGATGGCGTATACCCGCTGCTGTAATAGTTGATATTGTTCCCCGTCCCGTCATTACCCGTGATGAACTCGTCCGTCCCGATACAGGTGGTCGTAAAAAGATTCTCTGTCCCCCACAGGTTCCTCATCCCCCCATACGCCGCATCCAGCCCCGACTGAAAGCCCTGCGCCGTAGAAAAAAAGTCCGGGGTAACAACGGAATTGGGATGTTCATTCAACTGTTTGTTGCAAGACAGCAGCAACAACAGCGCCAACGAAAAGAATGCACAAATATGTTTCATTGTAAGAAGATTTAAAGAAGTTAAAATCCGACGTTCACCCCGAACAGCATCGACCAGGTGGAAGGAGTATTCAGATTGTCCGTCGTACCCGTCAATTCCGGATCGATGCCATGATATTTGTTCCGGTAGGGTGAGAAAAGAATAAAGGGATCCTTGGCCGTAGCATAGAATCGTACCGACCTCACCCCCATCGGTTTCACCAACGCGGCCGGCAAACTGTATCCGAGGGTCATGCTCCGGATCTTCAAAAAACTCCCGTCGAAATAGGCAAAGGTCGAGTGATAAGGGGGGTTCGTCTGCGCCGAATTCGCCGATGACCAGCGATTGGTCGGATTCTGGGGTGTCCAGTACGCTACGTTGACATTATTGTAATTGCCCTGCATCGTGCTGGCAAACCCCGCCCCAAACAAGGCCGACTCGATGGTTCCCCCCATGCGGGCAAAGGCCACCACCGTCAGATCGAATCCCCGGTAAGCAAACCGTTGCGTCGTTCCCCCCTCCCATTTAGGCTGAGGCGTACCGACCACCATCTGGTCACCCGCATCGATCGACCCGTTATGATTCCGGTCCAGGATCTTGGCCTGCCCGATCACCGTCTTGTTCCCCGTGATCGTCTGCCCCAGGGACTTTGCGCTCCCCGAATCCTGCGCCGTAGCCTGCCAGATACCCGCCCGTTGGTAGTCATAGAACGACCCTATCGGCTTTCCCACGAACCACTTGTTGGCCAGGTCCGCCGGCTTCCCATCCAGCGTCGTGTTGATGCTCGGCAACAGCTGCGTGATCTCTCCCCGGTTGATATAGAAATTGATATCGGCCGACCAGCTGAACCCTTGGTTCGTATGCGCGGGGATAATGTCCCCCGCAAGATGGATCTCCACCCCCTTATTCTCACTCTTCCCGATATTGGTGAGTATCGTTGACGGAATACCGGAGGACGCGGGCAAGGTAACCGGCATGATCATATCCCGGGTATAGGAATGATACAGGTCGATCGATCCTGTTAGCCGGTTCTGAAAAAATCCGAAGTCCACCCCCGCATTCGCCGTCGCCGTATATTCCCAGTTCAAATTGGGATTGGGCGCGGCATTCGGATACAGCCCCGTCGTATTGGTGGAACCATAGTTATACGTTTGCGCCGTCAGCGAACCCAGCGTCTGGTATGGATTGATGGCCGGGTTACCTACCTCCCCATAGCTCGCCCGCACCCGCAAATTGCTGAGCACGGTCTGGCTCATCAGGAAGTTCTCTCTGATGGCATTCCAGGCCACGGCCGCCGAAGGAAAGACATGGTATTTATTGCCGGGCGCCAGCTTGGACGATCCATCGGAACGCATGGTCAGGGTCACCAAATACTTGTCGTTGAACGTATAATTCAGCCGGCCCATATAAGAGATCAAAGCCCATGGCATTAGATTGTTCTTATTGGCGTCGCTCGTACTGTTGGTGGCCTGGAAATTCGCGCCAAGCGCCGGGTTGTAATACTGCGCCTGGTCGGAGAGTACGCCCGAATAGTCGAAGGTATTGTTCTGACTGCTGTATTTCTGAAAGCTGTACAACCCGGTAAAATTGATCCTATGCAGTCGCGCGATGGTCTTGTCATAGATAAGAAGATTCTCCAGCGTATAGCTCGTCGTCAGGGTCGTCGCATTCTCCGCAGAGGACTGGACTCCCAGGTTGTTGGTGGTATAGCGCCCGTAAAAATTTCCATATACATCGTTCCTTACCTCCGCACCTCCATTAAACCGATACTTCAGATCCTTAATTGGGCTGAACTCCACATACACCGTCGAAAAAGTACCCAGCCGGTTCCGTTTCTCGACGGAATTCCCGGGCAGGAAGTCCGCCAGCGGATTCCACACCTGGTTGGCGCTCCCCGGCAGGAAATTATTGATCAGCTTTCCCGTGCTGTCATAAGGAGTCACCAACGGACTGGCACGCAACGCCTGCCCCATCGGGTTGACACTCTCGCCCCGGGTGATGGTATAGGTATTCAGCGAGCTAAGACCAACCTTGAAATAGTTCCCCAGCCGCTGATCCACGCTTAATTTCAGGGAATACCGGGTAAACTCCTGGCCGGGATACACCCCCTTCTCGTCATAATAACCCGCCCCAAGCGCATACTGAGTATTTTCCGTTCCGCCTGAGACTCCCAGTTGATGATTGGTGCTGATCCCTGATCGGTAAACCAGCTTCTGCCAGTCGGTGCTGCGGCCCAGCGCTATCCCCTGACGCTCCTCGGGCGCCAGCGCGATCAGCGAGCCGTTGATCAGGTTAGGATCATCCGGCCCCGTATATACCCCCGGGTTCCCGATATAGGTGGCCCACTTCTTCAGTTGCAGGTACTGCGGACCGTTCATCATCGGGTACTCACCAAGCCATTTGGTGAAACCGGCATAGCCGCTGTAGCTGACCCGCGGCTTCTCGCCGGCCCGGCCCCGCCTGGTCGTGACAAGAATCACCCCGTTGGCGCCCCTCGATCCATAAATAGCGGTGGAGGAGGCATCTTTCAAAACTTCCACCGACGCAACGTCGTCTTGATTGATGTCGTCAATGCTACCCTGGAAGGGAATGCCGTCGACGACAAACAGCGGGTCGTTGCCGGCCTTGACCGAACGCGTGCCCCGGATAAGAATGGAAGGCGATTGACCCGGATGGCTGTTCCCCTTGCTCTTCTGGATATCGATGCCCGCCGCCTGCCCCTGGATCGCCTGCGAGAGATTGGCCGAAGGAACATCCTGGATGGACTTCTCGCTCACCGAAGCGATCGAGCCGGTCACCTCCGATTTTCGCCGGGTGCCATACCCGACGACGATCACCTGGTCGAGATCATTCCGGCTCCCCTCCAGCCGGACGGCCAACATCGGCAGATCGGCCGCACCGACCTTGATCTCACGGGTCGCAAAGCCCATGTGAGAGAGCACCAATGTACTGTTGGGCGGCGCCGACAGCTGGTAGCTCCCATCGGCACCCGTCGTCGTGCCCCGGTTGGTCCCCTTGATAACAACGGAGACCCCTGCCAACGGTTCCCCCATCACCGATGTGACCGTTCCATGAACCGTGACCAAAGGAGCCTGCGCAAATAGGGAGAGGGAAAAAAACACCGTGAGCGTAAACACGGCAGCAGTCCTGAGACTCTTCATACGAGCAGTTTTAATTGAAAAAAAAGCAATCCGTTACTCCTGCAACTACGCGATATTTCAGCATCGTTGCTTACGCACAAATTGCTTTTTACTCAACTATTTTGGCAGCTCCGCCTCACGGCGACGCCAATTGATGCTCATCTATTTCAGTTCCACCTTTACAACAGTCGCAATCGCATCCGGTGCGGTGGCCGGTACCCGGACGACCAATCCATCGGCGCCGCTCTCCGTCTTCAGCACGCTGCCAGCGGCCAGCAGGCTCGCCCTCTTCACCTCTCCCGTTAAACCCGGCACCACCAGTTTCCCATCTGCCGGCCAATCAAAAACATGTAAATAATACACTTTGCCCCCTGGCGTATCCCTCACCGTGCAACGGCCCCAGGACAAGGGTTGCAGCGGACTCTTCTGCGTCCCGTAGATCGCCTCTCCGTTCGCCTTCATCCACACCCCGATCGCCTTCAACGCATCGATGCTCGGCTGGGGCATCTCCCCCTCCGCCGTAGGACCTACGTTCAACAGGTAATTGCCCCCCTTGGAAGCGATATCGACAAGATTGTGCACCAGCGTCGCCGGCGTCTTCCAATTGTGATCCGAGGCCTTGAAGCCCCAGGTCCCATTCATCGTCATACAGGTCTCCCAATCCTTCCCATCCAGCTCGCTCAGGTTGGGGATCTTCTGCTCTGGGGTCTTATAGTCGCCGGGAAAATCGGGCCGCTTCAGCCGATCATTCGTAATTATACTCGGTTGCAGCCTTAACAAAGCCTGCAGTTTTTGCGCATATTCATCCGTCATCCCCGTCGGCGTATCCCACCACAACACAGCAACATCTCCATAATTGGTTAGTAGTTCCCTGACCTGGGGTACTGCGACCTTATCAATATAATCCCCCATCGAATCCGTCGTCTGCGCCGGGTCCCAGTGTCCATTATGCGCCGCCGTATAGGCATCGATCCTCGCCGAATCGGGATTGGCCCAACCCTCCGAGGTCACCTTGCGCGAAACCGCACCGCCCGGATTGTTCCAGTCCTGCGCCTGTGAATAATAGAACCCCAGCCGGATCCCATACTTCTTGCAGGCCGCCGCCAGCGGCTTCAGCAGATCCTTTCCATAGGGCGTCGCATCGACGACATTCCATCGACTGGCCTTGCTGCCAAACAAGGCAAACCCATCGTGATGCTTGGCCGTGATAACGATATATTTCATCCCCGCGTCGCGGGCAGTCCGGACCCAGGCATCGGGATCGTATTTGACCGGGTTGAACCCTTTCGCCACCTTCTGATATTCCGCAACCGGGATCTTCCCCCGGTTCATGATCCACTCCGCCGCCTTCCCGATCGTATGCCCATCATATTCCCCCGCCAGCACGGCGTACACGCCCCAGTGAATGAACATCCCGAACCGCGCCTCCCGCCACCACGCCATTCGCTCATCCCGCGTCGGCGGCTGCGAGAACCCACTCGTCACGACCAATAAAAAACATCCGGCAAACAAAAGTTTTTTCATATGAAGATCAATTTTTTGACGTACTTCTTAAAATGGCTTCCAAATAGTAATAATCCGCATAGTTCAACGGCACATCCACCTCCGTATTCGACGGCTTCCCACCCGTACTATGCAAAAGAATAAATCCCTTATTCGTTCCTACCGGCGCCCGGTAGTACTTCGTCAGATTCACCAATATCGTATCCGCCTCCGCCCGGTACCAACGCCCCATCTTACTATAGCGCGCCAGCTCATACAAGCCCGACGCCAGCACCGCCCCCGCCGATGCATCCCTTGGCTGGTCATCTCCCGGAGCATCATAATCCCAATAAGGAACCTTATCCTTCGGCAAACGGGGATGATGCAGGACAAACGCAGCAATATGCTCCGCCTGCCGCAGATATTTCGGATCATGCGTGTACCGGTAACACATCGTATACCCATACAGCCCCCAGGATTGCCCGCGCGACCAGGCAGAAGAATCGCTATACCCCTGCCAGGTCATCTTCCGCCGCACCAACCCCGTCACCGTATCGTACTCCACCACATGATAGCTGCTGTAGTCCTTTCGGAAATGATTTCTCATCGTCGTATTCGCATGACTCACCGCGATGCGATAAAAGGAAGAGTCTCCCGTCAACCGCGTCGCTTCGAAAAGCAATTCCAGGTTCATCATATTGTCGATGATCACGGGATACTGCCACAACTCCCGATGATGATCCCAGCTGCGGATACAGCCGATCTTTGGATTGAACCGCGTCGACAATACCCGGGCCCCATCGATCATCACCTGCCGATACGCCGGATCCTCTGTGTACCGGTAACCCGAACCAAAACTACTATTGATCTTCAGCCCCATATCATGCGTCGCTCCGTTCGTCTTTTCCCGCTCCATCGGCGCCGTAAATTGCCGCGCCAGCCGCTTCCACTCCTCATCCCCCTCCCAATGATAAATAAACCACAGCTCCCCCGGAAAATACCCGCTCGTCCAGTCCCTCGACGCCACCAGCTTCAGCTTCCCATTCTCGATCGTCCGCGGCGAAAAAGGCTGGCTCCCCGCCGCATCGGCGGCCGCCGGCTTCACAGAATCCACCGCCGCAAGCATCACCTTCGTCTGCGCCTCCACATCGTCCATTACCTTCCCAACATCCACCGGCGCCCCGTGTTCCCTCCACGCCGTTCCGGGTTCCATCCAGATCAACGGATGCCGCACCGGCAAATTCCGTATCACCTCCGCATTCTCCGGCTGATGATCCAACCTTGCCCAGGTGTCCAGCCAATCCTTCCGTCCACTCGCAAGCCCGCCAAATACCAACGCTGGCTGCGCCACCGGCCACTGATCCCAATACATTACATCATGGGCAAAGGGCCACCGGCCCTTATCGCGAATATAAGGATACATAAACTCGATCCCCTTCCCGATCGACCGTCCATCGGCCGTCGAAAAATGCCATAGATCATCCTCCGGTGTCGACAGCAATTGGCAGATGGTCGCCATCGCATCCAGATTGAACAACGAATACCCATAAGGTTTCGTTCGCTTCAGCTCCAACGGAAAACTCCCGTCCGCCGCCATCTGATCAGGCAACAACACGGTCTTATACCGCTCACGGCAAAAGTCCATCAACGAGTCATTTCCCGTAAACCGCGCAAAGGCCGCGACCTGCATCACCCAGCAGGTGGAATGGTTGTTCAGCGTATTCATCTCCTGCACACCATAAGGATGCGTCGTCAGCCATCGCAGGTATCGGGCAAACCAGTCCTTGATCTTCGCCAACACACCCGCGTCCATTGCCCCCGACGCCTCCATCGCCTCCAGCCCCTTCACCACTTCCATAAAATGGATCGAATCGATGATGCCATAGTTCCGTCCCGTTACCCGACCCTTGATCGCCTGCGAGAATTGCAGATCGGGGTTCATCAGCGTTGCCGTATCGACGAACCAGGCCCGGCAGTGCAACAGCGCCTGCCGGACATAGCGGTCATCATGCGTAAGCTCCCACGCCGATGCCAGCGCCCCAACGATCCGGCTCAGCCGGATCATCGCCCGCCGGTGATCGTTGAAATTCCCCGGATTCGTTTGACCATCCCTGTTGATATAAGGGCTGTCCGGCGATGCCGGGTTCGGCCAGAAATAATCGGCTTCGGAAAAAAAATCATGTCGCCCACCCGCACTCCGCGGCGAATGGCTGGCCGTCACTGTCACCGGCTTCTCCTTCATCGCCGCCGCAGCCTCTTTCAACACAAAGGGCCGCAATGTTTTGGCAACAACCAAATCCTGCCCATGAACATTCAACCCCGCCAGCAAAAACAAAACAACTAGTCTCATATCATTCGTTTCTTAAAGTCAAAAATCCTGTAGGCAACCCCTCCGACGACGCACTCGCCACCGCCCAGGCGGCGCCACCACCCAGTCTCCCATTCTTCATCGATCCGCCCGGCATTACAACCCGGATCATGGACACCCCATTGAACGCCTGAACCACCCTTGATCCCGTCGAAGTCCCCAGGTCGTCCAACAACCGCCCATCGCCCGCCAGCCCCCAATGGATCCAATTGGCGGCATCAAGGCAAAGCACGCCCCTGGAATCCACCACCCTTGCCTTACAGAGCAAGGTATCCCCCTGATATTCCACAAAATCCAAGAGGATCTGCGCAGGCTTCCCCCATTTCTCCGTCTGATATAAAAAAAACAGCGAATCCCGCACAACCTCGGCGCCCCGCCGCGCAACCACAACCAAATGATTCGAATCCGGCCGGAACTTCACCGGCCACCGCAACCCCGCCGCAGGAAAATCCGCCGGATCCCGATGCCGCAGCCCCATGCTCACCCCATTCAAAAACAACTCCGCCTCCGCCGCATTCGAATACACCTTCACCATCCTCGTCTCCCCCGATCGACCCCAACGCACCGGCCAACTATGGCCATAGATATGCGCCATTAGCGCCGGCGCCCAATACGATTGAAAGACATAATATCCCTCCTTGGGAACCCCATCCCGCTCCACGACGCCTTTCTGGTTGACAAACGGAACGGGGTTCTCCGGCCGCAACGGCGTCGAAAAATCCTTGAAGACCCACTGCGCAGTCCCCGTCAGCCACGGCATCTTCTGCTGCTCCTTCAGCGTCCAGTCAAAAAGATTGCAGATATAAGTCTCGCTCCAGTCCCCATCCTTCGACACCCTCGCCGCCCCGCCATATAAAGAAGCATCACCCGCCCGCTCATCCGTACCCTGCCCGCTCCGCACGGCAAGCAGCGCCTGGTCGGGATTCTCGGAATGCCGCCGCGCATGACTGTCTCCGCCCCATTCCATATGGATAAAATGCGGCACCTTCTTAAATTCCTCCTCCGTCGAAGCCGCGTATTCGGTATAGATCCCCCGGTACCATCCCGCCCAGATCGACGGCGAATACACATCGGGAATATCCTTGCAAAAATCACAACGCCTGATCGCCGTCTTCCGCCCCGGATCGAGGAGGTGCGCAATCCCATTTAACTCCTTCATAAATCCCCTGATCGCCGCCGTATCGAATCCCGGGAAATCCCCCGGCCAGTCATTCTCATTCCCCAACCCCCACAGGATTACCGCCGGATGGTTATAATGCTGGCTGATCATATGGCGTATCATCCGCCGCGCCTGCTCCTTGTACCGATCTCCGCCAAGCCCACCCCGGCACCAGGGGATCTCCTCCCACACCAGGATGCCCAGGCTATCGCAGAGATGCAGGATGATCCGCGATTGCTGATAATGCGCCAGCCGGACAAAATTCACACCCATCTCCTTCATCAGTACCATCTCCCGTCTCATCTCCTCCTCCGTCATCGCCGCCCCTTCCCCCGCCGCATCCTCATGCCGGCTCGTCCCGCGGATCAGCAGTCTCGCCCCGTTCAACAAAAAAGGCCCATGGTCCAGAAAGGCATAGGTCCTGAACCCGATATCAGTCGAATCCGTGCACCGACCATTAACCGTCACAAAAAGTTTATACAACACCGGTTTATCGGGCGACCACAACCGCGGTGCCTTCACGGTCAATGTCCCTGCCAAAACCGTATCGCCCCTGACAACCCCCGGGCCCGCCGCCTCACTCACTACCTTCCCCTCCGCATCCTTCAACACCAACGAAAATCCCGCCACGCGTTCTCCTGTCGGCCGGTATAACAACGCCTGGACCCCAACAACCCCCTCTCGCACCCCATCCCGCCCCTGCACCCTCGCATCCGCAAACACCCCCGCAAACGACACCGGCGGAACATACACCAAACTCACATACCGGTAAAGCCCTCCATACACCGAAAAATCCGACATCGCCGAAGGGATGCGCTCCAGGTCCCGGCTATTATCCGTCCGCACTTCCACCGGGATCTTCCCCCCAAACCGTCGCACACAAGAAGTATCCCGCTGACAAGCCGCCACCGCATCCGTGATATCCACCGCCCACTCGTCGTACCCTCCCACATGACTGGACACCTTCGTCGTATAGACATACACCTCCGTTGCCTGCCCCGCCCCCTCGAAACGCAACAACACTCGCCCCCCGGGATACGGCTGCCTTAACGCCAGCCGGGTCCGGTACCAGGCCGGCCCCTGGTAATAGTTGCCGTCCGGGTCCACCCCGTCGCGCGCATTCACGCAATGCGGTAAACGCACCGCCTGCCAGGAGGGCACGCTCTCCGGCCCTCCTTTGGGCACGGGTCTGACCGCCTCCCAAACCCCACCCAGGTCCTGGCGGATAAACTCCCAACCATCGATCAAACGTTTGGATTCCTGCCCCCGGGCGCCACTGACGGCCGCCGCAAAAAGGGCAAAAAGTAAAAAGCGAAGAAAATAGTTCACAGCGCAATAAAAGGAATTTTAGCCGATCAACTCAAGTTTCCAATTAGCTATCTACTAAGCTATATTGGCATTCTTTCCACAGCGCCCCCCGATCCCCTATTTTTACTCCACAAATTCCCGATCGCTATGCCAACCCGCATCCTCGTAATTCTCCTTCTCGCCATCGCCACCTCCGTGAACGCGCAAATGCCCGCTCCCGGCGATACCACAACGCCCTATATCCTCACCCCCACCCCCGGACCCATCCCCCGCATCAACGGGCCAAAAGTCTTCGGCGTCCGCCCGAACCACCCCATCCTCTTCACCATCCCCACCACCGGTATCCGCCCGATCTCCTTCACCGCGGACAATCTCCCGAAAGGCGCCCACCTCGACGCCTCTACCGGCCGGCTCAGCGGCGCAGTAGCCAAACCGGGGGAATATATCATCACCCTGCATGCAAAAAACAAAGCCGGCCACACCGACCGCTCTTTCAAACTTATCGTCGGCGAGAAGATCGCCCTCACCCCGCCCATGGGCTGGAACAGCTGGAACATCTACGCCGCAAAGATCACCCAGGACCTCGTCGCCGCCAACGCAAAAGCCATGGCGACAAGCGGGCTTATCGACCATGGCTGGAACTATATGAACATCGATGACTGCTGGCAGGGCGCCCGCGGCGGCACTTATCATGGCATCCTCCCCGACTCCTCCATCTTCCCCGATATGGGCGCACTTGCCAGGCAGGTCCATGATCTGGGTCTGAAGATCGGCATCTATTCTACCCCCTGGGTAGAGACATACGGCCACCACATCGGCGGCTCCGCCACGAACCCCGAAGGGATCTTCGAACGCACAAAAGAGAACATCCCGCGTAACAAAAAGCAACTTCCTTACGCCATCGGCCAGTACTCATTCCTCGACAACGACGTCCGGCAGTTCACCGCCTGGGGTTTCGACTATCTGAAATACGATTGGAACCCGATCGAGCTCTCCGAGGTCAAAGCCATGTTTGAGGCCCTTCGCAACAGCAGCCGCGATGTGGTCCTCAGCCTCTCCAACAGCGCACCCTTCGCCGGCGTTGCCGATTGGGCGCAATGGTCCAACTGCTGGCGCACCGGCGGCGATATCCGCGACAACTGGAAAAGCCTCAAAAGCCGGCTCTTCACCCAGGATAAATGGGCGCCCTATGGCGGACCGGGACATTGGAACGACCCCGATATGATGATCGTCGGTTGGGTCGGCTGGGGAAAAGGTCCCCGCCCAACCCTGCTATGGCCCGACGAGCAATACACCCATGTCAGCGCCTGGTGTCTTATGTCCGTGCCCCTGCTCCTTGGCAATGACCTCACAAAGCTCGACTCGTTCACGACCAGCCTGCTCACCAATGACGAGGTCCTCGCCCTCAACCAGGACGCCCTCGGAAAGCAGGCCACCGTCATCTCCCTCCAGGGCGAAGCCGGCGTAATGGCCAAGGATCTCGAAGACGGCAGCAAAGCAGTAGGCCTGTTCTACCCCGGCGACAGCACAACCACTCAACGCGTCACCGTCCGCTGGTCCGACCTGGGCATCACCGGCCCTCACACCGTCCGCGACCTATGGCGCCAGAAAGATCTCGGCGTCTTCGACCGGGAATTCACCACCGACGTCCGCCGCCACGGCGTGGTGCTGATAAAAATAACCCCCCGTTAGGGGGGCTATCGCTTACTTCATCGCCACAGCGGCACTTACCGCTTTCGCGTTAGCCGGTGCGGCCGGCGGAGTTTTCACAACCGCCGTCTTCGCATCCTTGTGATGCAACGCCACCATCATCTCATGCAACGGGCAGAACCGCGCATGATGCATGGCGACGCCGGCGCCCAACACGGACACCACGCCGATAATTGCAAACTTGGAGCTCATGTTCGTCAAATTTAAAATGAAGAAATAAGGATCCTATCGGCACGAAAATACCCGCCCGCACACCCACAGGCAACCACAAACTCCCGAACAAACCAAAATAGAAAGGGAAATGACCGGTCACAAGGTTCAAATGCCGGCCAGCCACTCTAAAAAGGCAGGAACCTTCAACCGTCCCACCGTGACCTTGTCCTCAAACGGCAACACTAAATTCACCAGTAATTTACGCCCAAAATATTGAGAGACATCTTTAACTGCCTTCCGGCTCACCAGGTACTGCCGGTTCACCCGAAAGAACCCCACCCCCGCCAGTCCCTCCAACTCTTCCAGCGACTTATTCACCATATCCCTCTTCCCATCAAAACTCACCAGGCGTACAACCTCTTTCTCCAAATAGAACATCGCGATATCCCCCAGCTTTACCGGCAATATCTTCTCTTTATAATAAACCAATATAGCCCCTACAGGCACCTTTGGCGCCACCGCCGCTCCCTTTAACACCCGGTACTTCTCCAACGCCTCTCCTACACTCTTCTCCGTAAACGGTTTCAAAATATAATCGATCCCGGCCGCCCGGAACGCCTCCAGTGCAAAATCATCATACGCCGTGCAAAATACCACCGGCACGACCCGCATCAACTCTTCAAACACAGCGAAAGCCCGACCATCCCCCAACTGAATATCACTAAAGATCAGTTCGGGCGGCGCATGCCGCCCAAACCACGCCTTCGCCTCTCCTACCGAAGCCAGCGTGGCCACAATCTCCGCCCCGGGCTCCGACGCCACAATACATGCCGCCAGGTCCTTCGCTGTCAACGGCTCATCCTCGATAATCACGATTCTCATGTAAAACAGGTATTTCAACTGAAAAATCGATCTCCGTCTTCTCCACCACCACCTCCCCTCCCCCCATCGCCCGGTACCGCTCCCGTAAATTCGTCAACCCCAGCCCGCCGGTCTCCACTCCATCCCGCAGCTGCAAATTATTTACCACCCCGATCCGCCCCCCACGGCCCTCGATCCGTATCCACAGCGGCCGTTCCTTCGTCAGCACATTATGTTTGATCGCATTCTCGATCAGCCCCTGCAAGGCAAGCACCGGCAGGAAACCCTTCTCTTCCACCGCGATCAGGAACCGCAAGGCTTCCCCAAATCTTATCCGTTGCATGTCCAGGTAATCTCTGCACATCCCCAACTCTTCTTCCACCGTCACCAGCGTCGACGAATAGGCGGCCATCGAGCTTCGTAAGAAATGGGACAGCTTTACCACGTACTCCTCCGCGTCGGCCGGCGAGAACCGGATCAGCGACTTCAGGGTACTCAACGAGTTGAATAAAAAATGCGGCTGCACCTGCTGCTTCAACAACAGATTCGCCGCCTCCACATTCCGCATCCTCAATTCCGTATTCTGCTCGCGGATCACCACCAGGTCCTGCACGATCAGCAATACCGTGTCCACCGCAAAGAACAGGATCAGATGGAAATAAAAACCATTCCGGTCGCCGCCAAAACCACCCGTCCTCGGAAAAGCCAACCCATGCATCATCCCCACCGCCAGTCCCAGGGATACGACATAGCTGAGCGAATATCTCAACACATGACGGTTCCTGGAAAAATAGAACAAGGCTATATTGATCGCCCACATTCCAAGCGACATAATAACCGTGAACAACAACGCCCAGGGATAAAAGATAAACGATATCCCCGTCAGCATAAACACCGGCGTGGTCGTCAATACGCTGACGGCCAGCGAGCAATAGATCGCTACAACAATCTGTTTCCGTATTTCTCTTGACCCTGTCATGGCATTGATATCTTTTCCTGCGCACCCACAAGCCCTTCTCCATCGACAGAAAACACCAACGGTCCCCTCCCCTGTACGATTACCTGGCACTTGCCGCCAAACAAATGTCGTTGCAGATCCTGATCCGCCTCATGGCTGCTGGGATCCCCATTCCCAACCCCAATGATCTTCGCATTCCCGCTCACCGAAAAATGCAACAAATTCGCCGCATCCGGCACCTCACGTCCCTGTTTATCCACCACCGCACAATTATACACCACAACCCCATCGCCGGCGGACGCCTTCACCACGATCCGGTACGGCTCTCCCGTCGTCTCGACAAATGCCGTGATCTTCCTCCCTTTCTTATACCCCACCGCCTCCAGTTTCCCCGGCGCATAGTTCACCATCCACTCCAAATGCCCGTTCCGGGGCATCTCCTTCTTCCCCAGGCTCTTGCCATTCAGCAGCAGCTCCACATTATCCGCATTGCTGTTGACCCATACCGCTACCGGCTTGCCCGCCTCCTTTCCGCCGCCCGGGTTCCAGTTGGGCGCAATATGCAGCACATCCTTATCCGTCCACCAGCTCTGGTAATAATAATACACCGTCTTGGGGAAACCGCACATATCCATGATGCCGAAATGTGAATTGATATCCGGCCACTGAAAAGGCGTCGGCTCGCCCCGGTAGTCAAAACCCGTCCACGCAAACCCGCCCATAAACCAGTCCCGGTCCGCCGCGATCTTCCACCAGTATTCAGCCGTGCTCGCCCAGGGCGGCGCCACGCTGTCGTAATCCGGCACATAGGCGTTGACGGTATCTTTTACATAAATGCCCCTTGTCGACACGGTGCTGGCCACCTCGGTACCCATGATCGGTTGATCGGGATGATCCCGCCGGTACCCATCCAGCCCGCCAAGGTTATAGTTGAAGCCCCGAACCGGGATCACCTCGTTCACCCCATGCCACACATTGCCGACATTGGCGGCATAGGTACAGGTCCGCGTCGGATCGAGCAGCTTCTGCCGCTCGATCTGGTGCTGCGCGACGAGTTTCCCCGTCGTCGAGGTCTGGATCACCCATTCCTCGTTGCCAATGCTCCACATAAACACCGAAGGATGGTTCCGGTCCCGCAGGATCTGCCGCTCGAAGTCCGCCCCATATTCCTCGCCGCTATTCAGAAGTCTCGTCTCATCCAGCACCAGCATCCCCAGGCTGTCACAGGCGTCCAGCAGCTCCGGTGTCGGCGCATTATGACTGCTCCGGTAAGCATTCACCCCCATCTCCTTCAACAACCCGATCCGGTAGTATTGCAGGTAGTCCGGCAAGGCGCTCCCCACCCCCGCATGATCCTGGTGACAACAGACGCCGTGGATCTTCACTGGCACGCCGTTCAAAAAAACACCTTTGTCCTTATCGATCGTTACCGTCCGTATCCCAAAGCGCACATTTACGCTATCCATCGTCAATCCATTACGCCGTAAGAGCACAATGGCCCGATACAAATACGGATTATCCAGAGACCACGGCACCGGCTTGTCGACCCTCAGCACCAATCCCGCTCCCCCCACATTCCCCTCTCCCCGCGCCACAAGGGCGCCGGCACGGTCCACGATCGCCACCGACACGCTCGCAGGCCCGGCGACACCCTCTCCATTCTCCAGGTTCGTCTCGATCGTCACCAATCCATCCCGCGCATGCACAAACACCCCTCCATTCAACGCAAAGTGCGTATTATTCACCACGTCCAACCACGCATGCCGGTAGATCCCCGCCCCCTCATAGAACCATCCCTCATACTGGCTTGCGTCCACCCGAACGACAACCACATTCTTCTTCCCATAGTGCAAAAAATCGGTAATGTCATAAGAAGCTCCGCTATATCCGCTGAAATGCCCGCCCATATAACAATTATTTACCCAAACCTTGCTGTCCCGGAAAATACCGTCGAACTGCAGCACAAACCGCTTCCCCGAGTCGGCCCGATCGATCGCAAAGCTCTTCCGGTACCACCCGATACTGTTCTCCGGAAACAACGCTCCCACCGCATGATACCCATGTGCATCCACATCCCCATTCTTCACATGGGTAAACGGCAACCCCACCGCCCAGTCATGAGGCAGACGCACCTCCGCCCAGTCCCGGTCATCGAACTCCATTTGGATACAGGTGTTTGCGGCATCCCCGGTCTTCGCAAGGATATTCCCGATGCCGTAATTAAAGTCCCGGTGCGCATCCGCTGCATGTCCCAAATGGAACTTCCAACCCTCGTCAAAATTCATTCGCTGTCCAAGAACGCCCAGCGGCAGCAAGGCCGCGATAAAGAATAACCTCTTCATCCTAAAGTTGAATTTTAAGTACATAGACATATTCACTCGTCATTTTATTCGGATCAAAAGCCGGCAGGCTCAGCCCCCAGCCGCAGCTCCGCCCGACGGCCACCTCGGTAATAACACATACAGGTTCTTCCGCAAAGGATTATACGTAAAGTAACATTCTTTCACCGAATCGCCTTGCGAGGCAACCTTCCACCGCACAGAACCATAAATGGCCTCATGATTGATTCCCATCCAATGCCCGATCTGCTCCAGCCGCTCCTCCATGACCGGCGGTATCTTCCCGTGTTCATCCGGCCCGATATCCAGCAAAAAATTCCCTCCCCGGCTGACCCTGTCCACCAGCATCAGCACCAGCGACTTCGCCGAATTATAGTCCCAAACATCCTCGGCCCGGTTATACCCGTAAGAGAAGCCCATCCCGCGGTTCTCCTCGAAATAATGATCCTTGAAATCCATATTCGGCTGATATTCAGGCGTATACACCTGCCCGTGGTGAAACCGGACCCCTTTCCCCCAACGGTCGAAAGTCACCACCCGGTCCTTTACCGGACTTTGTGTACAAAGCCAGGCCAGGAACTCCCGCGACTGAAATAGGGTATCGCTATCCTCCCAGTCCCCGTCCGTCCAGAACACATCCGGCCGGTACGTATTCACAAGATCATGCATCTGCGGCAACATGTACTCCGCAACATAGCGACGCCGGTCCTTCAACCACATCGGATTATACCATTCATAAAGCGAATAGTACATGCCCGGATGCACCGATGTCTTCCGGAGCGCCGCAAAAAGATCCCCCAGCAGATCCCGGTGGGGTCCCGCCGTCATCGCATTCCAGGGCATCGCCCAAGCCGTCGCCGTCGCCGCACTCGGCCAGTTGGCAAATCCGTCACGATGCTTCGAGGTGAGTACGACGTACTTCGCGCCACTTCCCTCGATCACCTTAGCCCATTCCGCCGGATCGAACAGCTCGGCCTTGAAGTCATCGGCCAGCTGATAATAGGTCCGATCCCCGAATTTCGCATGCTGATACCGGCTTACCACCGTATCTCTGCTGTTCAACTGATGCTGGTACCATTCCGCATACTCCCCCTTTCTGGTAAAACCGGGTACGGAATACACGCCCCAATGGATAAAGATGCCGAACTTGGCTTCCCGGTACCAATCCGGCACGGATCGCCGGTCAAGGGATTCCCAGGTGGGCTGATAGGTTTGGGCAAAAAGCCCCGACGATAGGAGCCAGGAGCAGAAAAGCAATAGAGGTTTTCTCATATTTATTTGTTCGAGCCGAATTTACCTCAAATTTTTTTATATTTAATGCGAATAACCCTTGCGCATGAAAGCATCCCTGATCCTCGCGCTGACCTTTACGGTCCTCCACGCCGCTGGACAAACCCTGCTCCATTCCAACCCCGAAACAAAAGACCTCGACCGTTTTCGCTTCCGCGTCTTAACCCGGAAGGACAACAGGCTGGTGATCTATAAATCGGTATCTTTCAACTCTCATACAAACACGGCCCCCCTGCTTCTCCATTCCGCCCCCGGCGGCGCGATCATCGAAAATGACATCTGTATCTACGACAGCCTCATGAATCAGCAATCGGAGATGCATCTCCCTCTGCCAAAGGAGATCTCCGGCGCCGAATTCATCGTTTATGACGATTTCTTTTATATTATTTATCAATACAAACACGGCTATTTTCTCAATTGCATGGCAGCCAGGGTCGATTTCAACGGCCAGTTGCTGGGTGCTCCCGTCTGCCTCGATTCCACGCGAAACGCCGGGCTCGACAACCAAAGCCAGATCTATGCAGTCACCAGTAGCGAGGACAAAAAATGGATCATGGTATACAAATTGAACGGAGGTCCGGGTACCGGCACCATCCTCAATGCTATCCTGTTCGACGGCCAACTCCACGAACTTCACCGCAGCACTCATGGCATCGATTTGCCAGGGGCAGAATACTTGTCCGAATTCCAGCTCGACAACCAGGGAAATCTCCTGTTCGTCGGTCTCTCGCACTCGCTTAGCCGTGACAATCCCGAGAAAGCGATCCTCTTCACCCTGAAGCCGTCCAGCGACAGCCTCAGCTATGGCTATTTCTTGTCCGGCACTGTCTTTTTAGACGATGTCCACGTCCTCATCGATAATCTCCGCGGCAGGTACATCCTCGGTTCTTTCTTCACGTCAGCCCCACAGGGCGACGTTGAAGGGCTCTTCATTCAGATCCGTGACGCCAACGGAAGACGCCCCGCGAGAACCACCTTCACCCTCTTCTCCGACAGCCTCCGCCGGGCCGTTCATGACCGGGGAAACCTGCGCAAGGTCTTTAACAACTATTACCTCCACGGCATGCGCCTGTTGGCCGACGGCACCTTCACCCTCGAGACACAGCAATTGATAAGATCTCCCGATCCGGGATATTACAACCGCTGGTCCTATATGATCTATCATGGGGTTCAGCACGTGGGTTCCAGCTTTCTTTTCAACAATACATGGGAAAAGGACCGCTACGCTCCCTGGAACGACTGGCGCCTGGTCGACCTTGCCGGCCTCGCCTATCACGCGGCTAATTTTAGCAGCGATGCCGGCCTCATCGCCCACTTCGACCCCCTTGGGATTGTCCAATGGATGGACAGGATCAGGATCCCTCAGAACGACATCCACCACGACCGCCTCGGTTACACCAGCATGGTCAGTGACGACCGCCTCTATTTCATCTTCAATGAGACCATCCGCAACAAACAAATCCTCAGCGGCCAGTGTATCGATGTAGAAGGTGCGCTCAACACGGACGCCCGTTTCCGGGAAGACCAGGCCCTCGGAGGCCAAAACGATGACTACACCTACTATCCCCGGCTCGCCGAACAGGCCGGTGACGAGCTCATCATCCCCTGCCTGAAAGGCCGGCAGGTCTGCCTGGCCAGGCTCCGTCTTTAACCGAATTTCCCTATCTTCATTTGCAAATTATTTGCAACATTATAAACTCTTTTGCTTGAAAAGCCTGATCGCTAACTCCCGTCTCCTGCCCCTCATCCTGGCAGTCGCCCTCGCCCAATGCAACAGGCCAACAAAAGAGTCCGGTCAGCAAAAACCCCTGCCCGATGGGGACAAGAACAACGCCGGCCTCATCCTTCCCGGCGGCTTCGAGGCCATTTCCGTCATCGACAGCCTCGGCCGGGCCCGCCACCTCGCCGTCAACGGCAATGGAGATATCTATGTCAAGCTCACCTATAACGAGACCATGCACGGAAAAGGCGGCACCGTCGCCCTCCGCGACGAGTCCGGCGACGGCAAAGCCGACATCGTCGCCTACTTTGGCGCCAACAAGGACGAAGGCGGCCTCCCCGCCGGCATGTCCATCTATGACGGCTACCTGTATACGTCTACGGTAAAATATGTCATCCGCAACAAGCTCGTCCCCGGGCAGCTCCTGCCTGACGCCAAAACGGACACCATCTTCATCGACACCGACAGCGGGCTCTTCCGCCACTGGCATAGCCAAAAGCCCCTCGCCTTCGACAATGCCGGCCATATGTATATCCCCTTCGGCGCACCCGATGACGGCGGTCAGGACATCAAGACGGTCGGTCCCGCAGGTATGCCCGGCGGCAAAGGCCTCGACCCTTCCCCCGACCTGGAATGGCACGCCGGCATCTGGCAGTTCGATGCATCGAAACCCGGTCAGACCCAAAAGGACGGCGTCAAATATGCCACCGGTCTCCGCAGCGTCCTCGGCATCAGCTGGAACCCCGACGACAACACCCTCTACTCGGTCGTGAACGGCATGGATAACTTCCACACCCGCTATCCCAACATCTTCTCGGACTGGCAAGCCGCCGTGCTCCCCGGCGAGGCCTTCGTAAAGGTCACAAAAGGATCCGATTACGGCTGGCCCTACGCGTATTACGACCAGATGCAGGACAAGAATATCCTTTCACCGGCCTACGGCGGCGATGGAAAGATCACCGGCCGCGCCGAAAAATTCGATAAACCGATCATGGCCTTCCCCGGTCACTGGGCCCCCATGGACCTGCTCTTCTACCAGGGCAACCAATTCCCGGGCCGGTATAAGAAAGGCGCCTTCGTCGCCTTCCATGGTTCCACCGATCGCTCGCCCTTTCCCCAGGCCGGCTATGTGGTCTGCTTCGTTCCCTTCGAAAATGGAAAATTCACCGGCAAATGGGAGCTCTTCGCTGACGGCTTCGCCGTCGTCGACACGGTCTACAACACCAGCGATGCGGTCTACCGCCCGATGGGTCTCGCGGAAGGACCCGACGGCTCGCTCTACATCTGCGAGTCCAACAAAGGAAAGATCTGGCGCGTAATGTACAAAGGCGATCCCAATAAGTTCCGCGATGCCGATCTCGTACGCATGGATACCCTGGCGGCCACCCGCACCTATGTCAAGGCCCCCGATTCGGCAAAAGATAATTCGGGCAGGGGCGGCGATATGGCCGGCCATATCCTTTATGGCTCCTACTGTGTCAGCTGCCACCAGCGCAACGGCAAAGGGGATAACAATCGGTATCCGCCCCTCGTCGGGTCCGACTGGGTCGCCGGCCCGCATGACCGTCTCATCAAGGTCCTGCTCAACGGCCTGCAGGGCGAGATAAAAGTGAGTGGAAAAACCTTCAACGGCGTCATGCCCGCGCACGGCCCCTTCCTCGACGATCATGCCATCGCCTCGATCCTCACCTTCGTAAAGAAGAACTTTAATAAAGACACCACCCCCGTGCTGACGGAAGAAGTGAAAAAGGCGCGGGTCTCACTGGCGAAGAACCCCTAAGCCCCGCAACGCGCCCGCGACGAATGCCTAGAACTTGATCTTCGCGGGAAGATACTTCGCCACGAGATCCTCGTAGTAGGGCCGCAGCTCCGCCCAGTTCGGCGGCGTCGGGTTCTTGGAATAAAGATCGTAGGGATTGAACAGGTTCACCCACTTGAACATCTCCTGGTCATGATCGTCCATCAGGTGATCATACGCATGTTCCCGGTGCTGCGAATAAAAGGAGTGATAGCGCAGCATGTATAACGCAGGTTCGGGCAGATAGTCCTTCAGCATGTGATAGACATATTCGTCATGTCCCCAGGAGAGGTGGACGTTCCGCAACCCGCAATTGGGGCTGTAGACCCCGTATTTCGTCTGATATTGCTCGTTATCCTTGTCCGGGTTCAGCCGGAAGTACTCCGGGTAAACGATCTTTTCCGACCAGGCACAGCCTACCGGGAACGTATCCCCGACCACGGCCCATTGCGCCTCGCCAAAAAGACACAGCACCTTCCCCATATCATGGAATAACCCCGCCAGCACCATCCAGTCGGGATGGCCATCCCGGCGGATCGCCTCGGACGTCTGTAACAAATGCTGCTTCTGATCGAGATCGGTATCCGGATCACTATCGTCAACCAATTGATTGAGAAAATCAAACGCGTCCCAAACAGACATCTCCTTCTTGTCAAACCCAAGGAACTCCGCCTTCTTCTGCTGCACGAAATCGTAGGTTTGATAAGTATGGTTCAACCGGTAGAATTCCCGCACCGTATCGCGGCCCGGTGTCTCATAATTTCGGTACTCCTCCGTCGTCTTGCCCTTGGCGATAGACTCGGGATCGGGATAGCGTTCCAACAAGTCGTCCTCCCACACATCGAGTGAGGATAGCGGATTCTTTTCGGCTGAATTGAGATTTTGCGGCTCCATCGTTAGCAAATTTTAGCATCAATTTACGTAAAAAATCTTGGATTTCGAAATGGCGCACACCCCAAACACAAAAAGAATGATCATCGGCAGGACCTGGTAGCGCAAAACGCTCGGCGATGCAAAAATGCTAAAAAAAGCATTCGCCAGCAGAAAGGCCGAAGCCAGCCGGAAGCCCCCCGTGAACACCGGGCTTCGCTTACGCACTTCGGCAAACGGCAGGAACAACAGGGCCGCCCCGATAAAGGCGATGGTTAACAACAGGTAAAGCACGGGGATCGGCGCCAGAAGCCTCGCCTGTATTGTCGCCGAATAAACGGCCACCCTTCTCCCCCGATAGTGGAACCAGTCCTTCGCCACCGGGTCCACCTCCGGCTTGCCCTCATTATACACCGCAAAAACATCCAGGTCCGGCAGGAAAAAGGTTCTCGCGCTGGGCCACGCATAATACCGGAGAAAAGCGGCCGGATGCTTCCGTGCCACCCAATAGCCATAGCGCGTGAATACGACGCCCACCTGGTTCCAACCGGTGAAATAAGTCAACCTGTTTCGCTGTCGGTACGCCTGCAAATAGCAGTGCAGCGGACTCGTCCGCAGCCACATATAGTCGGTTGTCACCGTCTGCGCCCTGGGCATCTCATCCCTTTTCACATAGCCCGCCAGCTCCTGGCACTCCGGTGAAGGCAGCCCCACCGTATCAACCGGGATATGCGCGTACAGGTTCAAGGCATTGTTGGCGATCTGCCATCCGCTGAAGGCGGAGAATAGATCGGCTCCCGTTTCCCGATTCGTGATCGTCTTGATCCATAACATCCCGGCCACAACGACCCCGATACTCGCGCCTGCACCCACAATGCTGAACACCCAGCCCCGCCTCGCAAGCAGCACCGTCAGCGCCGCCACCGCCGGGTAGAACAACGCTACATAACGCAGGTTGAAGATGACGAACAGCAGCACCAGCTGCAATCCCAGCCGCCACCAGCCCGGGTCCCGCAACAATCCCATCAGCACCGTCAGCCAGAGCACGCTAAACCCGATGAACAAGGCGTCGCTGGAAATATAATTGCACACATATGGCGTCGCCGGGTTCAGCAAAAGAAAGGCCATGAGGATCGCGACGGTCCTCTCCCCCAGTCCGCACCAACGCCGCAGCGACAACACAAGCCCCAGGCAGGCGCCCTGGACGAGCACATATTGCAGACTCACCACCAGCACATCGGACGCGCTGATCGCATGCACCATTCGCAGGAAAAACGAATACCCGATCGGCCGATAGCTGATCGCATCCTGCTGCGCCGCCGCCTGGATATAGCTGTAGGAATCGGCGAAATAGTTGGCAAAGGGATACAGGCATTTGAACCCGATCCACTCCACCGCCATAATAGGGAGGACGACGCCCAGCCAGCTGTACGTCGTCCAATGCCCGCCCTTTATCGATTTCATTACCATAGGTTCCGGCCAAAAATAACACAAACGGCCCACTCAAAATTCGAAATCCCCCACATACACCGCCCCCTTCGAACCGGGCTTCATCTGCAGCGTCACCAGGCTGCGTTGCTGCTGCGGCGTCCCATAATGCGTATACACTTCGACCAGTAAGGTCGTCTCCCCCGCCAGCCGCACCTGGCTGTCGCCATAATAGTTCACCTCCACCTTATAACGTCCCTTCTCCGCCTTCTTCAGCAGGAACTGCTCCGGCCCCAATCCCTGCGTAAAATCATGCGAGATGCGCCCACCCATCGCCGTGGTCCGGTGACCGTAATAACACCGTTCGTTGTCCGGATCGGTAACCCACAGATCGATGTCCGTGCTGGCTCGATTCCAGTTCAGCACGACCCGCATGTCCACCGGCAGCTCCGCCACCAGCTTCTTCGGGATATGCTCCGTGTTCAGCTTACCCTTATGCCGGGCAATGAGCTCGTTTATCTCCGGCAGCAGCGTTTCTTCGATCCCGGGATACAATCCGCTCACCGAAACATCATAGTTCTTCGTCATCGCCAGATACAAGGTGTCCAGCGCGTTCGAGTACAGCCCCGCATCCTCCAGCGCCAACCCATAATCCCGATAGCTCTGCGGCTCGAACGGCCGCCATTCCAGGATCTTTCGAAGGGCCGCACAGGCAGCGCTCGTCTCGCCGGCCTCTTTTAATTTATAAGCCATCATCTTGTACAGTTCGTAATTCTCCGCATCCAGTTCGGCAATATTGGAGAGGATACGCACGCCAAGGGTCTTCTCCCCCACACCCAAAAAGAATTCCGCCACATGGAAATAGAACACGGGCGTCTCGCCATATTCCTTTCTCAAAGTAAGATACAGCGCGTACCGCTCTGTAGCATCCGCCTTTCTCAGCTCATCCAGGTAACGCGTGCTCGTCTCCGCCTTCAGCACCGTAAAGCCGCCCTGCACCGGCTCTCCACTCCTTCTCACCGTTGTCACAGATGCAGTCAGATTCGTCTTTCTCGCCGCTCCACGGCTAGCGACCACCACCTCATCCATATTTCTCCCCACCTGTACCCCTGCAACCTTCCCCTGCAGGGACTGCTGCAAAGGCGGAGCCGGCGCAGCCACCACCCGGTCATCATCTATAACCCGCGCGTCAGCAAACCCATCCCGCCGCGGCGCCTCCTCCGCTCTCACTTCACGGTCCCGCACTACCTTTTCCTTCTCCACTTTCATCCCACCGCCCTTCCACCACTCCAGCAACTCTTTGAAATAAGGCTCCGCCTGGTCCGCCACCTGCCGCCGCTTCCACCGGTCCTGCTCCTGCCGCCCCTTCAACAACCGGTCATACTCCTCCCGCAACTCCATCGGCGGCTCGATCTCATACGCCACATAATCCTGGATATTCTCCAGCACCACCAGCGAAGTATTCCGCGTGACGATACCGTAGCTGCGACCCAAATGCCGGATCTCCACCTGGTTGTCCTCATACCGCTCATCCAGCTCGGCGATCTTCTTCTGCGCCCATACCCGTCCAACATCGCCGCCCGTCGCACCCTGCCGCGCCAGATCAAGTCCCACAGGCATCTGCATGGTGACCTTCTTTCCATAGCCGAACAGCAGCACTACCGTCTTCGCCGGCTGATCCACCCTCCCCGCCACCGTCAAAGCGCCCGTCACGATGGTCGGTTGCGAGGGATAGCATTCCTCGGCCCCCTGCACTCCCAAAAAACGCAGCGGCTCCCAACGCAACAGATCCTTCGCCCGATCCACCGTCAGGCTCACCAGGTCGATCAGCTCCCCACCACTGCTCCTCGCGATCCCCTGCAGGAAGGGATAATCGGCCCCCGCCGAAGCGACGATCGGATACACCGGCTTGTCGCCAAGCCCAGGTTTGTCGCTCCCGAAATTGGAATGCCCGTCGCTCACCAGCAGGTACTCATCCGCCGGAATTTTCGCCAGGTTCAAAGAACCAAACTGTGTCCCCCCATCATACACCATTCTTTCCAGTTCCGCCCGCAACGCCTTCCAGTTCCCGGTCCGCACATCGTACTTGGTAACCGGGTACACCGCATTGCTGAATTTCACAAGGCTCACCTCCACATTCCCCAATCGCGAAAAATACGCGTCCAGTAATTGCAGCTCTTTTGCATGATCCCGGTGCAGCCCGCTCAGCGACGCATCCCAGATCAGCGCCACCTGGCGCGGCAATGGCTTTTCCAACCTTTTGGCAACAGGAAAAACACTCGCCGCAAAAAAATAATGTTGCGTTGCCGCCTGCATCTGCACCCTACCCATCCCCGGTAGCTGCGGGATCCGGATCGCGATGGGTTCATCGGCCCGGAAATTGGTCCACTCCTTTTTCGCCGACCAGTTGTTCCGCCACTCCTGGAATCGCAGCGCATCATCGGGATTCTCATCGAATGCCGGCTTCGCGGCCGTTCCCGCCACCTGGATGTGAATGGAGAACGATTCGAGGTTGCGTTGGAAAGCCAGCGGCAGCCGGTACCGCAGGTCGGATTCCCCTTCCCACGACAACTCCTGCTCATATCCGATCCTTACCGTTCTCACCCCACCCGCGAGCAGGGGATAGATCCGCGTACGGAAGGTATTCCCATCCACCTTCTCGAGCAGTCCCGGATCTATCTTCCGCCGTTCGGTGAGTTCGAACACCTGCGTGGCCTTTTCTTTTTGCACCGGTACGGCCTCCCGCATTTTCCCGTTGATGTCCAGCGCATAACGCGACACGCTTACCCCCTGCGGCAGGGGAAAGTTCAATTCTCCCTCCAGCGTCCGCCCACTGGAGTTTCGGAAGGTCATCGTCCAGACGGTCGTCGCCAGCACGCCGTTGATCGACACGTCCACATCCAGCTTCTGTAAATACACAGTGGAAGATTCCTTTCCATCCGTCTTCAGCGACGGTATCTGCGCAAGTCCGGCAAGCGCCGTTAGCAGAAAAGAAAAGCAGCAGAAAATTCGGCTAAGCATAACTTTTTTTTAAAGAGATGCACCGGCTCCGGGAATTACACATCCCGCCTCATCCTCTTTTAACTCTTCTTTGGCAATTACTATATATAACTTTCCATAAGATTTCCGTTCTTACAGTCGACACTTCATGATTCCTTTCTACCCGACCAAATAGCCCTCTTTCATTCGTAAAACCTATTTTATGTCTACCCCCGTCGGTCGGAGAGGCAATCTCCTGCTCATAACCCTATTACTTGCCATTTCCATTTTATTGGAGCAATTCTTCATCGCACCCATTTTTCCCTGGTTGGGAAATTTCGGCAGCATCCGGCCGATGATCGTATTCCTGGATATCCCCCTGGAACTGCCGGCGATCGACCTTGTCCCGGCCAGCATCCTCTTCGCGCTGTTCTACCAGATCGCCCCATCGGCCGGTCTCAGCCGCGAACATCCGTCGATCTCCAGCGGCGCAAGGGTCTGGAAAGCCCTCACCGGCTGGTGGACCCTGCTGGTCCTCCTTCTCGCCGGCGGCGGTTGCTTCCATCTCGCCCAGGACTATCTGCCCAGATCCGTCAGCAACGGCATCGACTCCTTCGGGATTCGTGCTGATCTTACCCTCCCCTATCCATCCGGAGGCCTGATCCACCTCCATGGATCGGTGGTCATGCTACTCACCACAGCACTTGGCGTATTCGTCCTCAACCGGCGCACCGCAACCCCCATCGAACAACCCCAACCCGCAGAAGCCCGCGCCGCGATCCCCGTACCACAACCCCAGCCGCTCTCTTCCTCCGTCGTCTCAAACACCGGCACATTGATCTCCCCATCCATCAACGAAGTCCTCGCCCCGCAAAAACAGAAACAACCGCAACAAGCGCAGCCCCAACACGCCCGCTACCAGCCGCAACCGCAGGTTGCCGAAGTCGCCATAGATACAGCGCAGCTACCACAAGAAAAAAAATATAAGCCGGTAACCATCCTCCCCAACCAGAACAAACCCGTCAACACGGTCGCAAAACCCGCCATCATCACCCCCGAGCCCCCACCCACCTGCCGCCTCACCACCCCACCCCCCATCGCCGTGGTCATGCCCAGACCCGCCCCCGGCATCGGAAAAATCCACCCCTGTTACGTCATCGGCAGTCTCAAGCCGGTAAAAATTCCGTAGCGCCATGCTATTCATCGCGCAAAACCTACCAAACAGAGAAGAACCAGCCGCCACAAAACCAAAAAACCTACCTTTATCCAAGTGGCTGACACAACCCTTCATACCATTCCGGCAGAAGTCTCATCGCAGCTCGCCGCCGACGTCCGCAACACCCGCCTGCTGAAAATACGCTGGCTCTACCATTTTTTATACTGGCTCCTCTATTACACCATGACCATCGCCCTCTATAGCGGTCTTCATGAACCCATAAAGGCCGGTACCTTCGCGACTACCGCGATCATGGTCGCCATCCAGGCCGTCTTCTTCTGTTTCAACACCTACTTCCTCATCCCCCGCCTCCTCTATACCCGAAAATATGGCTGGTATGCCCTGTCCCTCATCCTCCTTTTGATGATCTGCCCGTTCGTCATCCAAAGCTTCCAGTACCTCTACGGCTTCTGGGCAGACCCTGTCCGGATGAAGACAATTAAGTTTTTCTCCATACCCAACTGGATCGTCGAGGTCATCATCTGCATCTATGCCATCGGCCTCGCCACCGGCGTAAAATTCGCAAAAGACACCCTCATCAATCAGCATCTCCAGAAAGAACGGGAAAAACACTACCTCGAAACCGAACTGAAATTCCTCCGCGCCCAGATCCAGCCGCATTTCTTCTTCAACACGCTCAACAATATCTATTCCCTCACGCTCAAAAAATCCGACCAGGCGCCCGAGATCGTCCTCAAGCTCTCCGACCTCATGAGCTATATGCTTTACGAATCCACCGCGCCGCTCGTACCCCTGACAAAAGAGATCGACTATCTCCGTAACTATCTCGACGTCGAGCAGCTCCGCTTCGGCAGCCGCCTCACCATCTCATTCACGATCGAAGGCGACACCTCGTGCGTCCAGATCCCCCCGATGATCCTCATCCTCTTCCTCGAGAACAGCTTCAAACATGGCGTAAAGAACAATATCAGCGATATCCTCCTGACCATCCACCTCAAAGTCGAAGCCGACTACCTCTTCTTCCACGTCGAGAATCCCGCCCCCGAAGAAGAAAAGGTCGCCGACACAAAGGGCATCGGGCTGAGAAATGTCCGCCGCCGCCTCGACCTCCTGTATGGCGACCGCCATACGCTCGACATCCGCGAAGAAGATCATCTCTTTATAGTCACGCTGAAAATGCCTCTATGCTGAAAGATCTCCATTATATGATCGTCGACGATGAACCTCTCGCCATCGATGTTATCGAGAATTATCTCCAACGGCTCGAAGCCGCCCATATCACGAAGTGCGGCAATGCCGTCGAAGCCTTCCAGCTCCTGCAAAAGAAGACCATCGACTGTATCTTCCTCGACATCGAAATGCCCCTCCTCTCCGGGCTCGACCTGCTCAAATCCCTCAAGGAGCCCCCGGCCATCATCATCACTACCGCCTACCGCGACTACGCCGTGGAAGGATTCGAGCTGGAGGTCACCGATTATCTCGTAAAGCCCATCTCCTTCCCCCGGTTCATGAAAGCGCTGGAAAAGATCGCGAAGACGGCCCGCCCGCAAAAGGAGGATGAACAACCCGCCGGCAACAAGGACCATCTCTTCCTCAAAGTCGACAAGAAATTCATCAAGGTGCTCATCGCCGACATCCTCTTCATCGAAAGTCTCAAGGACTACGTCCGTGTCCATACCCGCGACAGCGCGTATATCACCTACCAATCCCTAACCGAGATCACCGACAAACTCCCCGCCGATAACTTCGCCCGCGTCCATCGTAGCTATACGATCGCCCTCGACAAGATCAACGGCATCGATGGCAACTGCGTCGACATCGCCGGCAAACTGATCCCCGTCTCCCGCGAAAACCGCCCCGACGTCTTCCGCAAACTCGGCAAGTAATCGCTACAGCCGTCGCCGGAAAATCGCTCCAACAAGTCATTCGTCGCGCAAACAAACCCATTCAGCGAAATCCCCATCGTCCAGCGAATAACCCCAACAGTCCCCAGATCGCGCTATTAGCTTTACCGGACAAAAGCTAATCGTATGCAACAACTAATTGCCACCATTACCATCCTGCTGCTCGCTCTCAACTGCATCCTGCAGCCCATCACCGTCCACGGCCAGAGTTCAAACCCCGCCGATCGGGGTAGCCACCTTTCATCAGCACAAAAAGCCGACAGCCTCAAAGCCGTCACCGTCAACGGCCGTAAACCACCGGTGGAAGTCAAGGCCGATCGTACGATCGTCAACGTCGAAGGCACCATCAACTCCGTCGGCCAGGACGCTCTCGAGCTCCTGCGCAAGTCCCCCGGCGTCATGGTCGACAAGGATAATAATATCAGTCTGAGCGGGAAGAACGGCGTAAAGCTTTACGTCGACGGCCGCCAGGTCCCCCTCAACGGGTCCGACCTCGCCGACTATCTAAAGACTCTCCAGTCCTCCCAGATCGAGTCCATCGAGCTCATCTCCAACCCCTCCGCACGTTATGACGCGTCCGGGAACGCCGGTATTATCAACATACGGCTCAAAAAGAACCGATCATTTGGAAACAATGGTTCTATCACGGGTGGTTACCACATCGGCACCCACTCCAATTACAATGGCGGCCTCTCCCTCAACCACCGGGACGCCCGCTTCAACTGGTTTGGCAACTATGATTACAATAACACCGTCAATGCGACAAATCTCAACCTCTATCGCATCCAGCTCGACACGCTGTTCGATCAGCATTCGGTCATCACCCCCCACATCACCAGCCATACCTTCAAGACCGGCCTCGATTATTATTGGGATAAATACAACACTCTTGGCATTATGGTCGATGGCTCGCTCTCCAATTTCAGCAACCCGACCATCAGCAACACCCATATCAACTACCTTCCCGATGGCACTACCGGCCATCCGCAGCTGGATCGCATCCTGCAGGCCAATAACAACGCCCGGGGCCATCGAAACAACGGCAACCTCGACCTCAACTACCACCACACCGATTCCCTCGGCCGCGACCTGAGCATGGACGCCGACTATGGCATCTATCGCAACCGCAGCGATCAATACCAGCCCAATCTCTATCTCGACCCCACCCAAACAAACCTGCTCTACAGCAATATCTTCGATATCCTCGCACCCACCAATATCGATATCTATACTTTCAAGACCGACTACGAACAACCGGTCAAAAAAGGCCGGCTGGGCTTTGGGGTAAAGACATCCTATGTCACCAGCGGCAACGACTTCCGCCAATACGATGTCGTGTCCAACACAAAACGTCCCGACACGCTCAACAGCAGCAATTTCAACTATAAGGAGAACGTCAACGCCGTATACGCCAACTATAGCCGCCCCTTCAAAGGCTGGGCCCTCCAGGCCGGACTTCGGGTCGAGAATACCAATGCAAAGGGAACCAGCACCGGCTATCATGCAGGACCCGACCGCTATCAGCCCTTCGACTCGTCCTTCGATCGCCACTATACCGGCTTCTTCCCCAGCGGCTCCGTTACCTACAATCGCAACCCCGCGCAGCTGTTCACCCTCAGCTATAGCCGCCGGATCGACCGGCCCGCCTACCAGGACCTCAATCCCTTCGAGTTCAAGCTGGATGAATACACCTACCAGAAAGGCAATACCGATCTCCGCCCTCAATACACGAACAGCATCGGCCTGACCCACGTATATAAGGGAAAACTGGTCACCACCCTCAACTATAGTCATGTAAAGGACGTCTTCACCCAACTCGTAGATACTACCTCCCGTTCGAAGGCCTTCCTGACAAAGAAGAATTTGGCGACCCAGGACATCACCAGCCTTAACGTCAGCTATCCCTGGTCCATCGGCCGCTATAGTCTTTTTGCCAACGTCAATGCCTATTATTCGAAGTACAACGCCGACTTCGGCGCGGGCCGCACCGTCAACCTCGACGTATATGCCGCGAATGTATTCGCCCAGCAAAGCTTCCGGCTCGGCAAGGATTGGACCGCCGATCTGTCCGGGTTCTATTCCTCCCCCTCCATCTGGCAGGGCACGTTCAAGACCCATGGCATCGGCAACCTCGACGCCGGTCTCCAAAAAGCCATCTGGAACAAAAAAGGTCTGATAAAACTCTCTGTGAGCGATGTGTTCAGGACCCTGCACTTTACTGCCACCAGCAACTTCGCCGGACAGTATCTCCAGGCCACCGGCCACAGCGAAAGCCGCCAGCTAAAACTGTATTTCACCTATAAATTCGGGAACTCCCAGGTCAAGGCCGCCCGCACTCGCAAGTCCGCGGCCGAAGAAGAAAGCAAACGCTCCAACAGCCAGGGCGGTATCATCTCGAACTAGCAGTGATCACGATCGCCATCAATGCCGCCAAAACAAACACCAGCGGGTTGATGGCGATTCGTTGTTACCAAATGGACGACAGTACCCCGTAGTTCAATTCCTTGATCATCCACCGGTCGGTCGTATTGACCTTCACCCGCGTCAACGGCTGCTGCGAAAAATACACGGCCGTCATTACCGTCAACCCCCCATCGGCAAATACCTCCAGCGAACTGCGGTCCATCACGAACTGCACGTTCAGCTCCTTGTCCTTGCTGATCCGCGGAGCGGTATAGATCCCGCCAAAGCCCGGATGAAAATCCGTCTTCCCCGCCCCGCTGCGGTCGATATAATATTCCTGCTTGACATTATTAAACCCGAATACGATCTGCTCCCCCGCCTTATCATAGAAGACAAAGGCCACACTCTGATCGGCAGCCCCCCGCACCTCCAGCAGATACCGCCCCGCATCATCCTTCAGCTGCGAGGATAGATCGGCGCTGCTATCCACGGCGATCCGGCGCAAGGTCATCTTGCGCTTGGCCAGGCTCAGCAGCTCGGGCGCCGGCAGCGAAGCCAGGTAAGGCTTCCCATCCGCATCCAACAAGAACACATTCCGCGGCACCGTCATCGCATTCCTCCACGTCGACGTCGGCACCTGCGTCGCATAATCCCAGTTGCTCATCCATCCCAGGAAGATGCGCCGGCGGCCGGCATTGTTCCAAAGCACGCCTGCATAGTCGTCCGGACCATAATCGACCCACCGGGTCGACCGGTCCAGCGGCTTGAACACATGCCCGTCCCAGTCGCCGATAAAATATTGCGTCCCCGATCCGCCGTTCGGCCCGCCCGGGTTATTGCTTACCAACAGGATCCAGTAGGTCTTCTCCTTGTCCCCCTCTTTGCGCGTAAAGGAGAAAAGATCGGGACACTCCCACACTCCGCCATGCGCCCCGATGCCTTCCCCAAACTCGCTCTCTTTGGTCCAGCTCTTCAGGTCGGGCGAGGAATAAAAGCTGATCCGGTCCTTCGTCGCCAGGGTCATGATCCACTTCCTGACCTTTGCATGCCAGCTGACATTGGGGTCCCGGAAATCCGTGATCCCGGGGTTCTTTAGTACGGGATTCCCTTCGTATTTGGTCCAGGTCGCGCCCTTGTCGAGACTATAGGCGAGGCTCTGGTTTTGAAAGGTGTTGGTATGCTGCTTTTCGCCCACGGGATCGTGATGCGTAAAAATGGCCACCAACGGCGTCTTGCCGGGCTGGCCAAAGCCGCTCGTATTGGCCGAATCCATCACGGCGCTCCCCGAAAAAATATATCCCAGGCTGTCGGGATACAACGCGATCGGCTGCTGCTGCCAGTGAATCAGGTCCTTGCTCGTCGCATGCCCCCAGTGCATCGGTCCCCAGACGATATCTTTTGGATAATATTGGAAGAAAAGATGGTAGACCCCGTCGAACCGGACCATCCCATTGGGATCGTTCATCCATTTCTCCTTCGGCGAGAAATGGAACGCCGGCCGGTAAAGCTCATGATAATCCTGCGACCTACCCAAAAACGGGATCAGGACGACCCATAAATATACAATTCTCTTCATATATAAATCTCCCTCCTTACAAAAACGTCCGGTTAACCAAAATATTACAATTAAATTTGCCCATCCATGACGCTCTACATTGCATCGCTTAATTCGGGCAGCAACGGCAACTGCTATTACATCGGAAATGACCAGGAGGCCGTCCTCATCGACGCGGGCCTATCCTGCCGGGAGACCGAAAAGCGGATGCGCCGGCTGGGCCTGCCCCTCGATCGCGTAAAAGCCATCTTTATCTCCCATGAGCACGACGATCATATCCGCGGCCTTGAGGTCCTCTCGCGCCGCTACCAGCTGCCCGTCTACATCACTGGTCCGACCCTTGGACAATGCCGCTTTTCCCCCGATCCCGGGGTGGTGAAAAGCTTCCAGGCCGGCGAAGCGGTCGCCATCGGCGGACTCAGCGTCCTGGCCTTCTCCAAGGCCCACGACGCCTCCGACCCCTACAGCTTCGTCGTCTCCTCACCCACGGTTCGCATCGGGGTCTTTACCGATATCGGTGTCGTCTGCGACAACCTGATCGCCCATTTCACCCAATGCCATGCCGCCTTCCTCGAGACCAACTACGACGAGGAGATGCTCGAAAAAGGCCGCTACCCCTGGCCCCTGAAACATCGCATCCGCGGAGGACACGGCCATCTTTCCAACCGCCAGGCCCTCGAGCTCTTCGCCGCCTACCGTCCGCCCTTCCTGAGCCACCTCCTGCTGGCCCATCTCTCCCAGGACAATAACCGGCCCGAACTCGCACAGGCCCTCTTCGAAGGGCAGGCCGGTGGCGCCACGATCATCGTCGCATCCCGCTACAACGAATCCGAAATATATGCCATCGACGGTGCCTATAAGGGCGTCCCCGGCCCCGACTGGAACCCCTCAGGCAAACGCCGCGCCGTCCCCGAACCGCCGGCCGCAATCCGCCGCAAGACTCCCGATCCTGCTAAACCAAAACCGAAAGCCATCCAGACATCTTTATTCTAGCAACATGCTAACCGCCCAACTCGTCAGTACCGAAAAACAAATAGAACAGATTGCCGCCCTCTCCAATGCGAACCTCACCGCCAATATCAGCGCCGAAACAAAGGCAAAGGAAGGCTTCGTCAGTTGGGTATACACGCCCACCATCCTCGAGATCCTCCATGCCGCCGCCCCCTCCGTCATCGTTATGGACGGCGATACCCTCGCCGGCTATGCCATCACCCTGACACCCGATTCCCTCGATACCTATCCCGCCGCGATCCCTACATACGAGCACGCTTCCACGCTGATATACAAGGGCCGCCCCCTGGGCCGGCAACGCTTCTATCTCATGGGCCAGATCTGCGTCGCCGAACCCTACCGCGGCCAGGGCCTCGTCAATATCCTCTACGCAGGCCACCGCCGCTTCTATCACCATCAATACGACCTCCTCCTCACCGAGATCTCCACCGCCAACCCCCGCTCCCTGAAAGCTCATCAAAAGGTCGGATTCCAGGTCATCGACACGCACCATGATCCACAGGGGGAATGGGATGTCGTCCTCTGGGATTGGACCACGTAAAAGGTATGACTATGCATCCCGCCATCCACATTAAACGCATCTACGCCGATCCCGCCAAAGCCGACGGCATCCGCATCCTCGTCGACCGCCTCTGGCCCCGCGGAATAAAAAAGGAAGCCGCCCGCCTCGACGAATGGGCCAAAGACATCGCCCCCACCACCGAACTCCGGGAATGGTATGGCCACGACCCCGAGCGCTGGCCCGAATTCAAAAAAAGATACAAGGCTGAACTGAAACACAACGAAGCCGTAAACACCTTCGTCGAAAAATACCGGCAGGAAAAGACCCTCACCCTCCTGTATGCGACAAAAGACGAAGAGCACGTGCATGCGATCGTCCTAAAGGAATGGCTGGACCACGAATTCACCCACCGCTGACAACCGCCATCGGCTCTACGGCCTGCGCCACCGGCGCTGCCGCCTCGCCCCCCTCCGGCCTCAGCACATTGCGCAACATCGCCTGCGGAATGAGTAACCGCTTTGGGTCCCGTCGCAAATAAACATTGAAAACACCCATCGCCTCCTGCACCAAAAAATAATTCAGCAGTGTCGCAAAATCCTCATCGGCCGCCGGCAACAAACCAGCCGCAACCGGGCCGGCCGCCGCTACCCTCTCCCTGTACGCCAGCACAAACCACCCACTCATATAATGCGCCCAAAGCCCAGCCATAGGCAAAAGTCGCTGCACATCCTCCGCATGCAGCTGCTGATTATTCAGCAGCCCCGTGAACGCCACATCATAAATGCTCATCACCATCGACGCCAGGTCGACGAACGGCGATCGCCGCAGCCTCCGCTCACTGTACGACAGCGACGGGTCACCACTGAAATCGCTGATCGCAATATCCTTCCCCGTCAATAAGATCTGCCCCAAATGATAGTTCCCATGGATCCGCATCTTCAGGGTATCCAGCTTCTTCGCATAGATCTTTCGTAACGTCGCCAGCAGTTCGGACCTGAACGCCACGATCCGGTCCATCCGCTCCCGTATATCCGCGGGCAACGCCGCCGCATGTCTCGCCAGGTTCTGGTAGGTCTCCCGCACCAGCGACTGCATCGCGGAAAAAAGGCTCCGCTGGTAATGCAGCGAAAAGGGCTCCGGCTTCAGGTCCCTGCCCGTGCCCGCTGCCAGCGCCAGGTGCAGCTCCGCGGTCCGCACACCGATCAATTGCATCTGTTCCGCCGCATGCGCGCCCAGCAATTCCTGCAGCGGTTCGGGCAGTCGTTCGAAGACAACGGCCGCCGCCAACGTGCCCAACTTCTCCTGTGGCATCGGCGCATTCGGGTCGGCGGCCAGGATCCGCTCGACATAATTATTCACCCGCTCCAGAAAGAACCCATATCCGTCCCCGTGATTCTCGATCATTTCCTGCAAAAGCCCCAATACGATACATCCCTTCTTATCCCGCCATTCGATACCGCCGATAAAAGCCGGCACATACGGGAAATTCGCTTCGCGGCTCAGGTAACGGGTGAGCTCCTGGTCGGAATTGACCATCCGGTCAACCTTCCGGTACATCTTCAGGAAGAACATGCCGTCATACGCGATAGAAGTGTTATAAAGGTCCGACACATGTACCTTCGCCAGCGATCCCGCACAGATATCCTCCGACCCCTTTAAAAATTCCTTCACCTTTCCACTCCCCTCGAATACCAACGGCCCCGCATGCCCGTTCTTATGCCCGCCCTCCAGCCGCTGCAACAGCGCCATCTGCCACTCACAGCGGAAGAAGGCATCCACCAGCATCCCCTCCCCCTCTTCCGACCGCACCATCGCGATCAACGCTTCGGGGTATCCCTCTCCAAGCCGTCGCCCCGTCTCCGCATCCACGACCCACACCGGCAACTGGTACATCCCCGGTATCCCGTCGTCCCCGGTTATCTCCAACAACAACCAGAACACCTTTCGGTCCCCTACTTCCAAAACGGCATGCTCCGCGATCACCACCTGGTAGGTATTCCGCTCCTTCGGGATAAACCATTTTGCCCGTACCAGGTATCGCGGCAGGATCACGTTCTCCAGCTGCCGCCGGGCCGCCCCCTCCAACACTTCATCCCGGTGACGCAGCAGCAACAGCGGCAGCGGCTTGTTCTCATCCATTTCCGGATGCGCCTTCTCCAGCGCGAACCACTGGTAGGAATGCGGCGCGAGCGTAAAGAAATACAGGCCATCCTCCCGGATGACGGGAAACCGGTTCTTGCTGAATACATCCACCGGCACAAACCCCTTATAGGGCGCAAGGTCCACCTCCGCCGCCTGCGAGAACTTCGAAAGGTTCACCACCACCAGCAACGTCTCCTCCTCATAGGTCCGTGTAAACGTCAGCACTTTCGGATTTTCCGTATTGACAAATTTCAGGTTCCCCCGCCCGAACGTCCGGAACTTCTTCCGCACGGCAATAAGCCGTTTCATATACCAGAACAACGAGGACGTATTGGCCCGTTGCGTTTCTACATTGACCGACTCATAATGATATTCCGGGTCGAGGATCAAGGGCAGATACAGCTTCTGCGGATTGGCCGTCGAGAAACCCGCATTCCGGTCGGGCGACCACTGCATCGGTGTCCGCACCCCATCCCGGTCGCCGAGATAGAAATTATCCCCCATTCCGATCTCGTCCCCGTAATAGATCACCGGCGTCCCCGGTAAGGCAAAAAGCAGGGAATTGAGCAATTCGATCTTCCGCCGGTTATTGTCCAGCAAGGGCGCCAGCCGGTGCCGGATCCCGAGGTTGATCCGGGCCTTGGGATCACGGGCATACACCTTGTACATATAGTCGCGCTCCTCGTCTGTCACCATCTCCAGCGTCAGCTCGTCGTGGTTGCGCAAGAAGATCGCCCACTGGCAATTCTCCGGAATGTCCGGCGTCTGATCAAAAATGTCGGTGATCGGATACCGGTCCTCCATCTGCAGCGCCATGAACATACGCGGCATCACCGGGAAATGATAGTTCATATGACACTCGTCGCCGTTGCCGAAATAGGAGGCCGAATCCTCCGGCCACATATTCGCCTCGGCAAGTAACACCGTCCCGGGAAAATGCACGTCAAGATGCTTGCGAAGCCGCTTCAAAAAGGCATGCGTCTCCGGCAGATTCTCGCCATTGGTCCCCTCCCGCTCGAACAAATAAGGCACCGCATCCAGCCGGAACCCGTCCACTCCCATCCGGCACCAATAGTCCAGGATGCGGAATACCTCGTCCTGTACCGCGGGATTGTCATAGTTCAGATCCGGTTGATGGTGAAAGAACCGGTGCCAGTAATATTGCTCCGCCACCGGGTCCCAGGTCCAGTTGCTTTTCTCGAAATCCTGGAAGATGATCCGCACATCTCTGTATTTCTCGGGATCGTCGGTCCACACATAAAAATCCCGCTCCTTCGACCCCTTAGGCGCCATACGCGCCCGCTGGAACCAGGCATGTTGATCGGAGGTATGATTCACCACCAGTTCCGTGATCACCTTCAGATTCCGCCGGTGCGCTTCTTTTAACAAATGTTTGAACCGGGAAACATCCCCGTAGGAGGGATTGATCGTGTAATAATCGGCAATATCATACCCGTCGTCCCGCAAGGGCGAAGGATAAAAAGGCAATAGCCAGATGGCCGTCACGCCAAGGTCCTGCAGGTAATCCAGCTTGGTCATCAGGCCCTGGAAATCCCCCACGCCATCCGCGTCGCCATCGCAAAAAGCCTTGATATGCAGCTCGTAAATAACTGCATCTTTATACCAGTGTAACTCGTCGTCAAGCATATCCAATCAACGGCAAATGCCATGCACAGTCCCTCGGGAAAGGAATTCCACACTATTCGCTTATTGCCCTTCACCGCATGCCCCAGCTCCCGCCCAACGCTAAAAACCGGATTTTTTTCCCCATAATGGGTCCCCTCTAGGTTTTTTACGTATAACTACTTGTCAGTGAGGTCGGAATTTTTGTACTTTTATCGGGATGGCGCGTGAAATATCCTTTTTAAGGCCGTCGGGACTACCCATCCTGGCTGTCATCCTTCTTTTATTCCATCCAACCTACGGGAGCCCCCCTTCTCCCGTCCTGGTGGGTCAGACCCTCTCTCTGCAACCGCTTTTTACCGCCCTCAACGATAAAAACGGCGCCGCAACGGCAGACGACCTCATACACCACCCGGGGGCCTTTACCCCTCTCGCCTCCCTGCCGAAAGGGGATCCGGTCAGCTACTACTGGCTTCGCGCCGGTTTCCGCACCGACAGCCTGAACGATCCCAGCCGGATCATCAGCTTTCACAATCTCACGTTTGTCGACTTTTACCTTTACGAGGATACGGCCCTGGTAGCACATCGGGCCGCCGGCGCCTTTTGCCCGGCAAGCGAGCTCGCCGAAGACGACGGCCGGTTCTTTTCGTTGTTGCCCCTCGAAAAGAACCACACCTATACCCTGCTTATCCGGGTCCATCATACAAAACATTTTGACCCCGTATTCGACTTCGAGCTGCTTCCCAGGCGCCAATACTTCAAAATGCTTCGCGCAAAGGAGTTCATCGATGCCGCACTTTTGGGCGCCGTCTGTATCTTTTTCGTCCATTCCCTGCTGTCATGGCTCGTAAGCCGATTCCGTCCCTACCTCTGGCTTATGATGAGTATCGGCGGCATCGGCTGCTACGTGATCAGCAACAGCGGCTACTGGATCGACTGGTTCTCCCCCGGGCATCCCGCCGCCGCCTGGATGCTCAATGCCCACTTCCTCCATCTCGGCCTGCTCGGCACCTATCTGCTCGTGGTCGACTTTTGGCGGATCCGCTCCGACTTCCCGAACCTGTACCGGTGGATACGCTGGATGCCCGCCCTCATCGTCGCCCGCTCCGTCTCGGCCTTCACCATCGATTTCTTCACCGGCAACTACCACCTCGCGAGCGTCATCGACCGCAGTACTCATCCCCTCATGCTGGCCTTTGTCATTTCCATCCTGTACAACTGCTGGTCGAAACTGAACCCCGCCCGCCGCTACCTCGCCTATGGCCTCATCCTGTTCGCATTCTGCGGCCTCTATCTTACTGTGTTCGCCCTGCTCGATCACGAACGGACCATTTCCAGTGTCAGCCTCTTCGGCTACTGCATGGTCCTCACCATCTTCCTGTTCTTCGCTATGGGATTGAAAGAAGAGATGCGCCAGCACGAACTCGCCAAACAGGCGGCCCTCGAAGAGCTCAACCGCCTCCAGCAACACCAGAACACCATCCTCGAAAGACGCGTGGAAGAACGTACCGAAGCGCTGCGCGTCTCCAATAAACGTTTGCAAAATCAGAAATACCAGCTGGCAGAAAGAAATACAAAGATCGAGACCCTCATCAACGAATTGCATCATCGCGTAAAGAACAACCTCCAACTGCTCTACAGCCTCCTCAGCCTGCAGCTGCCCATCGTCAAGGATGGCGTCTCCCGCGATATCCTCAAAGGCAATATCGGCAAGATCAGGGCCATGATGCTCGTCAATGAAAAGTTGTTCAATTTCGAGAAAGGCCGCAACATCGGCCTCTGCGAATTCATTACCGAGCTGGCCGTCCATCTGCAGAAGATTTACGACATCCGCGAACGAACCCGCATCCTGCAGGACATCCCCGCCGGCATCAGCCTCAGCGACAAACACACTCTCTCCTTTGGCCTCATACTCTCCGAGCTGTTCACCAACACCTTCAAGCACGCCTTCAGGGATCATCCCGATCCCTGTATCAGCATACGCGCCGTAGAAGTGAACGAACACCTGCTGGAATTCAACTACTCCGACAATGGGGTAGGCATTCCCGCCGGTGATTCGACCGAAAAGTTTACGATGGGAATTCCCCTCATCAAGGACCTGACCCGCCAGATGAACGGACAGATGAGTATAACCGGAGAAAAGGGATTACACTATTCTTTCACGATTCCAGTTTGAGAAAACAATGGTACGCATTCTTATCATCGAAGACGAGATCATCATCGCCCGCTTTATCGAACAGCAGCTCCGGAACAATTTCAATTGCGAGACCCGCGTGGCCGTCAGCCGCGCCGAAGCAGAGACCGCCATGGCCGAAATGCTGCCTCACCTCCTTCTTTGTGATATCCAGCTCGAAGCGGAACTCTCCGGGATCGATCTGGTGACCAACCTCCGCCGTCGCTACGCCTTCGAGGTCATCTATATCACCTCCTACGAGACCCGTTCCATCATCGAAAAGGCGGCTGCCACCCATCCCGCCAATTATCTCATAAAGCCTATCGACGAAAGCCAGCTCTTCGCCGGCGTCCATCTCGTCATCAGCCGCCTCAACGCCGAAGACCGCATCGGCAAGCCCCAACTCCAGACCAGCACCCTTTTCTCCGAGACCGAGCTGCGCATCCTCCGCCTCATCCGAGAGAAAAAGACGACCATGGATATCGCCGAAACGCTCCATCTCAGCCGTTATACCATAAAGAATCACCGGCACAACATCTGCCGTAAGCTGGAGCTCGCCGACGAGAACAACGCACTGTTGAAATGGGTGGTCCAGAACGGACACCTGCTGAAGTAATCGGGGCTGTACGCCCCGCCGTCATTTCCCGAATACCCCGGCAAAAAAGTTCTTCATATCCTTCCAGCTCGCCGTGTCGGCCTTACCGTTATACGCGATGGGCATATGGAACTTTTCACCGTTGGCCGTCGAGGCAGGGTTCGTCCAGGCATGCGTGGCGCTGTCATAAGCGATAAAAGTGTAATTCGCCCCGATCGAATCCATCTGCTTCTTGAATTTCGCCACATCCGCCGGTGAAACGAATTTGTCGGCATTGCCATGACACACCAGGATCTTCGTGCGCAGGAGGTCCTTCCGCGCCGGCGTACCGATCAGCGTGCCGTGGAAGCTCACAATGGCTTTCAGATCGTCGCCCAGCCGCGCAGTGTTCAACAGGACGCCGCCGCCAAAGCAATAACCGATCGCCCCGATGTTCTCCGGGTCCACATTATCGTATTTCCGCAGCCGGGCGATGGCCGAGTCGATCCGGACCTTGGCCTTCATCGGGTTCATATAAAAAGGCGCAGAGAACGCCTTGGCGCTATCCGGGTTGTCGGCCACCTTGCCATCGCCGTAAATATCCAGCGCCATCGCTACATACCCCAGTTTTGCCAACATCCTCGCCCGCATCTTGGGATAATCGTTCAGACCCCACCATTCGGGGATCACGATCACCGCGGGACGCTTTCCCTTTACGGAGTCATTGTAAACGACAAATGCATTCAGATTGGCGGAATCCGCCGTAAATGCAATATTTTCTTCCTTGATCCCCGAACTATCGGCCGCCGCCGCAACCGTCTTGGGCTCTTGATTATTGCACGCAACAAAAACAACAGCCAGCAGCAAAGGGCCAAGAAAAATTTTAAAATACTTCATGGTGACTATTTTTTGGTTGTAAACGCAAAAATAATACTAGCAGATGCCTAAGGCACCGCAAACGCCACATACGAATCTCCCGATTGCTTATGCAATTTCCCTCCCCCGCACGCGATCACCACATACTGCCTGCCATCGGCCGCATACACCGCCGGCGTCGCAAAGCCCGCCGCGGGCAGATCGCCCTCCCAAAGCAATTGCCCCGTACGCTTATTGAATGCCCTGATCCTGGCGTCGCTCGTCGCGGCAATGAACAACACCCCGCCCGCCGTCACCACCGGCCCGCCATAATTCTCCGTCCCCGTATGGATACCCTTTGCCTTAAATTCCGGATAATCGCCCAGGGTATCTTTCCAGGCAATGACGCCTGCGTTCAGATCGATCGCCGTCAGCGTCCCCCAAGGCGGCGCCACCGCCGGGTAACCCTCCTTCGTCAGGAACTTATTGTAGCCGGTTGCCGTATAAGGCAAGGTAAAGTAGGGGTCGTTCGGTTTAACTCCGGTATTCACAAACCGCTTTCCCAACTCGTCTCCCTTCTCCAGCACATACGCCGCCAGCGCGTTCCTCTCCCCCTCACTAAGTTGCTTAAAAGCGGGCATCATCCTCCGCCCCCCGGAGATCAATGTCACAAATGACTCCATCGTATATTTTTTATTGACCCCGATCAGCGCCGGAAAATTCCCTCCGCCCTGCCGGTTCGCCCCATGACAAACCGCGCAATTCGTCGCATACAAGGACTTCGCCGCTTCTTTTATAGAAAGATTATTTTTTAAATAATTTTTCTTCTCGTCGATCATCGTCAGCACCCACGGCATCTCGTTGGCGTTAACATACAGCAACCCCGTCCCTGGATCATACGCAGGCCCACCCCACTCCGCTCCACCGTCAAACCCCGGGAAGATCACCGTTCCCTGCCGCGACGGCGGAATGAACATCCGCCCTGTCCTATAACTGGCCAACTGCCGCTTCAACGTATCCAATGACGAATCCGCGACCAGGCGGTTCAAGTCAGCTTCGGTCAGGGATTGCCGTGCAAACACCGGCGTCCCCGTAGGGTAAGGTTGCGTCGGCGACAGCTTTTCCCCCGGCAACGCAGAGTCCGTCGGCACCGGCCGCTCTTCGACGGGCGACAACGGCTGACCCGTTAGCCGGTCCAGTAAAAAAATAAAGCCGCTTTTCGTCACCTGCGCCACCGCAGGAATGGGCTTTCCCTCTTTTGTCACCGTCACCAGCACCGGCGGCGTCGGCGGGTCCCGGTCCCAGATATCATGATGCACCGTCTGGAAATGCCAGAGGAGCTTACCCGTATTCGCATCCAGCGCCAATACGCAATTGGCAAACAGATCATCACCGAGTCTTTTCCCGCCATAAAAATCATAGGAGGCCGACCCCACCGGCGCAAACAGCATCCCCCGCTGTTGGTCGAGACTAAACCCCGACCAGCTATTAGCGCCGCCGATATGCCGGTACGCGGCCGTATCCTCCCAGCTCTCATAGCCCTTCTCCCCCGGATAGGGGATCGTATGGAAGATCCACCGCAGTTTCCCCGTATGCACGTCATAGGCCCGGATATGCCCCGGCGCAGCCGCCGCTTCCTCCGCCACCCGGTCCCCGATGATGATCATGTCCTTATAGATCATCCCCGGCGTCGTCGCCGCGACAAAGAGGTCCCGCACGTCCCGCCCCAGGTCACGATGAAGATCGATCCGCCCACTATCGCCAAAACCCGCCGCCGGCTTCCCCGTTTGTGCATCGATACAATACAGCCAGGACCCCGCCCCATAAAACAGCCGCCCTGGATAATACGCCACCCCCCGGCAAGCATTGATCGCCACCTTTGGCGTATCCCCATTCACCGGCGCGATCGGATCAAACACCCAATTCGCCTTCCCCGTCGCCGCATCTAACGCAAACAGTTTCAGTTTCGGGGTCACCCCATACAACACCCCATCGATCACCAATGGATTCACCTGGATCTGCGAAACGCTATCCCCATCCCCCGTATGATATTCCCACGCCGGTTGCAGCCGCGCGACATTAGCCGTATCGATCAGGCTCAAAGCAGAATAATGGATATTTTCCGGGCTTCCGCCATAGACAGGCCACGAAACATTGCTCCCCCTTTCGGAATGACAGGCAACAAGCAAAAGGATCGAAAGAGTACAACCGATTAAGGGCAGACGCATGGGTGTATTTTAATGGGGAATATACATTATTTTATCGGACAAAGCCTGTATCGTAACCGTACAGCAAAAGCCGGCACGCCCTCCTAACTCCCTGGTACCCAAGTGCGCACAAAATGGCATAAACTCTGTTGCAATCCTCTCATGCAACAACGTCTTCTCATTGCCATCACAGCCGTTTTCTTCACATGGCCCTCCCTCAGCCCTGCCCAGCAAACCATCCATGACTCCCTATACTCTGCTGCCCTTCAGGAAGAGCGGTACATCGACATCCTCCTGCCAAAGGAATTCGATCCCGCAAAACCCGATAACTATGAAGTCCTCTACTGCCTCGAGGGCATCTCCGACTTTGTAAAAACGGAATACAATTATCTGTCGGGCGAAGGCTTCATTCCCCAACTGATCCTGGTCGGCGTACTCAACACCGAAAACAAGGGCATGTCCAACCGTGACCGGGACCTCACCCCGACACATACCGACGGCGAGACCGGCGGCGCTGATAAGTACCTTGCCTACCTCAAAGACGAGCTGCTCCCCTACATGCAAAAGCATTACCCGGTGAAAAGCAGCGGCCGTTCCCTCTATGGCGGGTCCCTGAGTGGTCTGATGGCAGTATACGCGTTCCTGAAAGAACCAACTCTCTTCACCTCCTATATCGCTGTCGACCCCAGTCTCTGGTGGGACAACTTCTGGCCCGTGCAATATGCCGCCAAACGATTCGCCGGCTTCGGCACCCTGCACAACACGCTCTGGCTCGCAGGCCGCGAAGGAAGCGCGTTTGCCTATATGGGCGTTGAAAAGATGGACTCCCTCTTATCCCGGCACACCCCCGCAGGCCTCGTATGGCGACGCCGGCTGTATGACAACGAAACGCACTATTCCACACAGTTCAAAGGACTCTGGGATGGGCTTAAATTCTCATACGGTGGGTTTTACGCCTCGAAAGGCGGCTATTCCACTTCTCGCGGGATCGCTATAAAACCGTCCAGTGGCCTGGTCGTCAAAGACAAACCCGTTCCCCTTATCTGCTACAACCTGGCCGATAGCCCCTACATCCGCTATTCCGTCGACGGCTCCGAACCAACGGCAACCTCTCCCTCCCTGGCAGGAGAACAAACAAGGATCTCCATCTCTAAGGCCGGCTGGGTCCGCTTCCGCTCCTTTGGCGTCCGTGACGAATATACCCGGACCGACAGCGCTTACTTCGAGGTCGGCGAGGTGATAAAGCCTGTTTCAAAGCCGGCGGGCGTCCAGCCCGGTGGTCTCAGTTATTCGCTATATGAAGGCAGCTGGGATTCCCTTCCCGATCGCTCCCATTTGACGGCCACCCGCAAAGGCCGGGCCGGATTCGATTTCTCGGCCTTTCCTTCCACTGGTTACCTCGTCGCATTCGAAGGCTATATCTACATCGACAAACCGGGGTATTATGTCTTCGAGAATGGCGGCAAACAATTCAGGGCCACGATAGGCGGCCGCCGTGTCCTCGGCGACCACATCGGCCCCGGCGGCGAAACGTACATGGTTCCCCTGGCAAAAGGCTTCTATCCCCTGCAGGTCGAATACCTGCGCACCGCAAACGGGCAAAACCCCGAGCCGTTATATATCAAGCCCGAGGATATCAATGACTACCCCGTCCCCGCAGGAAACTTATACAGTCAGAATTAACAATAAATCAACGGCTTCGTAGGGTGATGTCTTCTACGCTCCGCTTTTAATCGTCACCGTCGATTGAAACTACTTGATTATTGAAGAATATTTCTAAGGCTTCGAGAATCGTTGATTTGCCTGCGTCGTTTTTGCCAATAATAGCGATCAATTCGCCTATAGCCCCTACGGCCACCGCCTTTCCTTTATCAGCTTCTTTTCCTCATCATAAAATTCATACCGGTACGGGCTCCCAAGCCCATATAACACCCGGTCGATATCCTCCGCCCGACCGGACTGCAAGGCAACCCTTCCCGTCAGCACCACCCCCTTCCGATCCTTCACCAGGCTTATCTCCGACCATCCGTTCCGCGCATCCACCTGCCCGCCACCCGTCTCACGAAGCCGCCATCCACTCTTTTCAAAGGCCTCGCACACCGTCAAAAAAACAGCCGCCCTGACCCGGCCATAAAAATTATGCATCCCCGGCAGATCACCTCCCTCCCGCTCGTACAGCACCGTATAATTTGCCGCAAACGCCGGCCTGGCGACATCCCAATCCCAACCCTCCGGGATAGCCGGGAACACCGCCTTCAACCGCCCCAAAAATTGATACCAGCCCGGCGTCGACTCGATAAACCGGATCGCCCGGTCCCCGATATGTAGTTCGATACAGAGCTCATCCGTCATGAACAGATCCAGTTTGTACGCAACGATCCGGTCCACCTCCGCCCACCGCACCACGGTCGTCCCCGTCTCAAAAGGATAGCTGAACCCCTGCTCATCATAATCGAACGACCCGGTCTCTCCCTGCAATCGCTGCCAGCGCAGCTTCGCCTCCTCCTCCGATCGCCTCGGACGCCAACCAAACAGGGACAATATAGATCGCAAAAACCTTTTCATATTCCGTTAATGTCCCGCCTGGGATATCCAGCCTGCCGCCATGTCCACCCGTTCCCTTAGTAAAAGATTTAGCTGCCCGACATGATGCTGAACATGCCTGAAGTTGTAAAACAAGATATCCAGCACACTATAGTCGATCACCAACGAAGCACAGAGACCGTGCATTTCTACCTCTTCGGCATCGATCCAACGCGCGGCCAATTTCTCCTCCGACGCCGTCAGGATCGCCCGCCTGCACTTCTCGCGGATAGCAGATAAATAATGAACGATCTCCTCTTTCGTGTACCACCGGTTGGGAAGCACATCATCTACCGCTCCTGCCGGCAAATGATCCATATCACCCAGCGTATACGGCAATTCCGGATGAAAATCCCTGGCCGGATAGGAAAGATAATAGTCCAGGAAGATCACCGTGTGATAGACCAGGTAAAACATCTTCGGGTCCCTGTTCCATAGTTCGTCAGGGCAAAGGACAACAATGTTCGTCAGCATATCGATCGCCGCCCCGAAATTCTTCCACAAGCAGTCGGTGAAGGCTTTGTTCATAGTAAATTAGGCTTTATAAAGCAAAAATAGGCCGCCCGCGTCAAAGTCAAATAAAAGACTATTTTATCTTTTATTAACGCCGAAACCCGTATCTTTGCCCAGCAAATACCCCCGCGATGACAGATATCCGGTCCGAATCAGATATAAAACTCCTCGTCGACAGCTTCTACGGAAAAGTAAGGGCCGATGACCTTCTCGGTCCCATCTTTCAGGAAAAGATCGGCGACAACTGGGACAAGCACCTCGAGACCATGTACAAATTCTGGGGCATGACCCTCCTTGCCCAAAGCGGCTACTCCGGCCACCCGCTCTCCAAACACCTGACCCTCCCGATCGAACAGGCCCATTTCAACCGCTGGCTGCATCTTTTCTTCACCACCCTGAACGAACACTTCGACGGCCCCGTCGCCGGCGAGGCCATGAAAAAGGCCGGGCTCATCGCCCGCACCTTCCTCACCCGGATCACCGCCTTCCAATCCGGGTTCTACCCCTTCACACAAATAAAAGACATTTCGTAAGTTGAGACCCTAAAACTGAAGCATGAGAAGATCCCTCCTCCTGACCCGCCTCACCGCCGCGGCTCTCTTGGTCACGTTCGACGCCCAGGCCCAAAAAGAACCCATAAAGGTCACAGACCTCCTGAAGATCAAAACCGTAGGCGAGGTTCGGCTCAACAAGGAAGGCACAAAAGCCGTCTTCACCCTTACCTCCATCGAACCCGAGTCCGATCCCAAGGCATCCAAATGGGATTACAAATACGTCACCCAACTCTACCTCGTCCCCACCGATGCCTCCGCTGGCCCCCGCCCCCTCACCACGAGGGAAAGCGCCACCCAGCCCGCCTGGAGCCCCGACGGCCGCCAGCTGGCCTTCGTACGTAACACCGACGGCAAGCCACAACTCTTCCTGCTCAACCTCGACGGCGGCGGTGAACCGCAACAGCTCACCCATTTCCATTATGGCGCCTCCTCGCCAAAATGGTCCCCCGACGGAAAAGAGATCCTCTTCTCCGCCCGCATCGGCCTCAAAGACCTCCTGAAAGATTCGATCCTCAATCCCGCGCGCAGCCATCCCGCATGGCCCGTGGAACAAGCCGGCATCGCCAAAGGCGTCAACCCCTCCGCCGCCAAGCCCAATCCCGACGGCACCCTCGACGAGATCAGGGCCTACCTCGACAACGACGCCACCGACCGGAAGGCCAAGGTCGTTACAAAGCTCAATTTCCAGGACGAGATGGAGGTGAATCCCGAAATGACCTTCACCCAATGGTTCGTCGTAAAAGTCCAGCCGGTTCAACCGGGCGGCACAAACCAATCGTCGCAGACACCCCAAGCCGTCACCACCGGTTTCTACAACTATAACAGCGTCGACTATACGCCCGATGGCGCAAAGCTCATCATCGTCGCCCACCTCGACTCCACCGAAAACCCCGACCGCTCGCTCGAAAGCGAGATATTCATGGCCGACCGCGACGGCTCCCATCTCAAAAAACTCCTGGGAGAAAAAGACAAAGTATATGGCAATCCGCGTATCAGCCCCGACGGCAAGCTCCTCGCCTATACCCTCAGCCCCACCTCCTTCGTCTCCGTGCCGCAGCTATACATCATACCGCTCGCCAATCTCGCCGCTGCCAGTGCAACCGCACCCACCGCAGCCGCAACCAATTCAACCGCAGCCGCAACCAATTCAACCGCAGCCACAACCAATACAACCGAAGCCGCAGCCGCCACTCCCACCCTCATCTCCTTCGATCGCGCCGCTACAGGCTTCACCTGGACGGCCGATAACCAATACCTCTATTTCACCGCCACATCCAACGGCGGCGCACCCCTCTATCGCGTCAACATCCCGACAAAAAAGATCGATCAGCTTTCCGGCTACAACAGCGGCACCGGCAGCTTCGATCTCCAGTCCGGCCATCTCGTCTTCTCGAGAACCGAAATATCCGATCCCTCCGAACTCCTGACCGCCAATGCCCAGATGCAAAACACAAAGCTCCTGACCGCTTTCAACGGCGATTGGCTCGAACACCGCACTCTCTCGCAACCCGAAAAGCACACCTTCACGAACAATATCGGCGAGACCATCGAGTACTGGGTAATGAAGCCCATCGGTTATACCCCCGGTCAGCACTATCCGCTGTTGCTGGACATCCACGGCGGCCCCTCGGCCATGTGGGGACCGGGCGAAGCAAGCATGTGGCACGAGTTCCAGTTCTTTTGCGCCAAGGGCTATGGCGTAGTTTATTGCAACCCCCGTGGCTCCGGCGGCTACGGCCTCGACTTCCTCCGCGCCAACATCAAGGATTGGGGAACGGGTCCTGCCATCGACGTCCTCACCGCTCTCGACAAAGCAGTCGCCGAAGGCTGGGCCGACACCGGCAAACTCGTCGTCAGCGGTGGCTCTTATGCCGGCTATCTCACCGCATTCATCGTCGGTCATGACCATCGGTTCAAAGCCGCCTGCGCCCAGCGGGGCGTCTACGACCTCGCCACTTTCTTCGGCGAAGGCAACGCCTGGCGCCTCGTACCCAACTATTTCGGAGGATATCCCTGGGAGCCCGAAACAAAAGCGATCCTCCAACGCGAATCGCCCATCACCTATGTCGCCGGCATTACCACGCCACTGATCATCTTCCACGGCGAGAACGATCGCCGTACCGGCTTCGTCCAGGGAGAAATGTTGTATCGCAGCCTGAAAGTACTGGGCCGCCCCGTCGAATACGTCCGCCATCCCGGCGCTACCCACGAGATCACCCGGAGCGGCGACAACCGCCAGCGCATCGACCAGATGCTCCGGACCTGGGAGTTCTTCGAGCGCTATATCCATCATTGAGACAAATTTTCCAGGATTTACCGGGAAAATAACCAGAAACCCCTATCGCCCAGACAAGCCATCGCAATCAGATGAAAATCAATCAATAACAAAATAATCCGCGCGCTCATCCCGCGCTCCGGTACCCCTCCCCCAGCCCCGCGGGGGCATTATAACTGAATGGCATACAATAGTATGCCATTCAGTCGTTACTATTGTACCCGAAAAACCATCCAAAGCGGTTACAACTCCCCACTTAGAATTGACTATATAATGAAAGCCGAGGTAACATATACTGATGCAGAGTTGATCGAAGCCATCAGTGACGGTACGGACCTGAACCGGGCGATCCAGTTCATCTACCGTCAGCATGCCGAGGCGACCAGCTCTTTTATCAGACACTATGGCGGCAGCGAACAGGACGCCGACGATATCTTCCAGGATGCCGTCGTCGCTTTTATCGACGTCGTGAAAAAAGGGAAATTCCGGATGGAATCCAATGTTCGGACCTTTCTCGCGTCCATAGCAAAGAATTGCTGGTTCAACGAACTGAAGAAACGTGAACGCGCCGGACATCGCAACAAACAGTTCGAAATGAGCCGGCCCCAGGATGAACCCGATGTAGCAGAGCACATCAACGAAATCGAGCGAAAGAAACAGCTCCGCGACCTGGTAGATGGCCTTGGAGAATCTTGCCGAAAGATCCTCCTGCTCTTCTACTACGAGAACATGACGATGAGAGAGATCCTCTACCACTTGCCGTATGAGAACGAACAGGTAGTAAGGAACAAAAAATACAAATGCCTTCAGCAACTGACAGGGCTTATTAAAGACAATCCTGCCGTTGCACGGCAAATGCAGGAAATCATTAAATAGCCTATATCTATGACACCCGAACAAAAAAATGTGCTGATCGATCACCTCGATGAATCCCTCCGGGGAAAGGCCTCGGCCAACCTCGAAGAGATCGTCGGTAACGATCCCGAAGCCGAAAAAGAATGGAACTACCTCCGTCTGGCGGTAGACGCAGTGAAGGAAGCCGGGTTATACCAGGAGGTATCCGCTGCAAGGACCGCCTGGAAAGCAGAGGCAACAAATGCCGCAGCGACAATTGCAGCCGCAACAGGGGCAGCGTCAACGACCGCCACCGCCACGACCGCAAAGGTTCGCCCTCTCTATCGCGTAAGTCTGCGCGCTGCCGCTATCATCCTTATCATCACTGCCAGCGCATCCATCTATAAATATTTCTCGGTAAGCTCCGGCTCCCTGTATGACCGCTATTACAGCGGCTACAACCTAAGCACCACCCGCGGCGCCGGCGATACAGACCCGGTAATGGATGCCTACAATGCAAAGGACTGGAATGCCGTCCGCCAGCTGGCCGCCACGGCGAAGACCCGGACCAATCAAACGGACTTCCTCGCCGGTATGGCCTGTCTCGAACAAAAGCAATATGACGAAGCGATCAGCCACTTCGAGCAGATCATCGCGGTCAACACCCATGCCGGCACGGACCTCTACCAGGACGAGGCGGAATACTACCTCGCCATCAGCTGGCTGGCTCGCCGCAACGTCAACGAAGCCATGCCGATCCTCGAAAAGATCCGAGCCGACCAGCACCATAAATACCACGAAAAAGTCGAAAGGATGTCCTTCTTCGACCTGAGGCTTGCTCAATACAAGGAAAATAAGTAGTCCCCGGCGGCGGCGATCAACGCCGCCGCCTTTTCCATACCACCACAACGGCTCCCGCTCCCAACACAGCCAGTCCGATCACCACCCACAACACCCAACCCCTCCGCGAGTACAACGCCCCACTATCCCCGGTCAACACCAGGTGCGCCCAGAACGCCGGGCTCTTATCGATGGCATCGCTCTTTAGATAATCGAGTTTCGCAAGTTGCAACGCCCGCGCCTTCGTTTCCCCCTCCCGCAAATGCGCATAAAATCGCTTGAGGATCACCGAGGTCGCCTGGTCATCCGCCTTCCAGAGACTGTTGATCGTGCTGCCGCAACCCGCATACGCAAACGCCCGCGCAAGGCTGATCACACCCTCCTGCGGCACGACCTCTCCCTGCCCCGTTTCACAGGCGCTGATGATCACAAGCCTCGTCTGCTGCAGGTTCAACCCGTACAGTTCCTCGAGATACAAACGATTGTCGATCGTTCGGCCCTTCCCCGGATAGAACGCAATAAAACTTCTCGCCGCATTGTCCATCGACGACACGGCATGGGTCGCCAGGTGTACGATCGGGTATTGATTCACCGTCGCCAGGAATCGTTCCTTCGTAGCCTGCCCATCCAGCCACTGTGCGCCCGGCAGCCCGGCAATTTCTTCTTTCGAAGCCGGCAGCCGCTGAAAAATGGCCCCGCTGTCTCCTGTTGCTCCTGGCACCCGCATCCCGGCGCCTTCAAAAGGCGCAAACGCCAGCACCCCCGAACCTACACTCCTCGTCGCCGGCATCGCGCCGCTCCCAGTCTCCGTCGCTAAAGTCCCACCGCTCAACAGCCGCGAAGAGAACCGGTAGCTGATCGTCGTCGTTTCCACCAGCCATCGATTCCCCGTCGCATCCGCATACAACGACTCAAAGGGCAGCAACGCAAACACCCCGTCGGGAACGATCACCCACTCCTTCCTCCCACCCGCAGCCTCCTGGATGGGCCGGACCAGGACCGAGAACAACCGTTGTCCAACAGCCCCGCCGTTAAACCGGGCACCGCTGCCCGTGGCCTTAAGCTTATCCAGCCAGGCTTCCACATCCCGCTCCAGCCGCGCCAGCCAGTCCACCGCCACATGCCGCAACCCATCCCGCGTTATGACGAACACATGTAAAACCCCTCCGGCCGCGTAAAGACTCACCAGGGCCTGGTTCCGTCCCAGCTCGCCCTGCAGGTCCCGGATACCCGGGCTCGCATCGCCATATTTGACCCGGTAATACTCCCCATCCTGCTCCAACGCTTTTTGCAGCCGCAGCAGTTCGATCTCATCGCCTTCTTTCTCCCGCGTGATCGCCGCAAGCTCGACGCTGTCGGTCACCCCTTCGCTCCGCACGTTCAACCGCGCGATGCGGTATTTGTAGTTGTCGACCTGCCCCAGCAAACCCTTCGCCTCCGGCGCCGCCATAAAGGCCTTCTCCTCGAGATTGGCCGTGATCACCGAGGCCTTGCTGCGTTCGCCGATCAGGAAGGCCTGTTCCAGGAAGTCGCCGCCCGGATGCCGCCGGTCCAGCTCAAGACATACCGCCAGGGCCTCGGCATATACGATCGCGCTCTTCTTTTTCAGGAATAGTTTCGCCTCATCCGTCGCATAGCTCCGCTCGATATATCGCAACAGCGACAACGCCGCCGAATAGGTAGCATAAGACGCAGCAAGATCGCCGTCGACCCCGCCGCCGCCGGAAACGACACCGCCGGAAGCCGATCCCCTCGAAACGCCCGCCGCACGCCGGTACAACTCCGCCTTCCGCACCAGCGCATCAAACAACCGGTAATACGCAAACGCCCCGGTAAACCCCACGGGATTCCCATACGCGTCCCTCTTATTGAAATTCCCCGCAAACAGCACGATGGCCCGCTGCACCTCCTTCAACGCGCCCGCAACATCCCCCCGTTGACTCAGCTCCTCCGCGCCATAAAAGGCATTCAGCCCAAAGTCCAGTGGGCCGATCTTCCCCGCCCCCTCGGAGGGCCCCAGTTCTTCCAACCGCCGCAGATACCACCGGCAGCTGTCCGGCCGGTTGAGTCGCAGTTCCGCATTCGCCATCTCGTTCAACACCCTCGGGATCTCGCGCAGGCTCACCCGGCGAAACCAGGCCAGCGCAGAAGAATAATCCTCCATCCCCGCAAAAGCCCGCCCCATATTCTCATAGACATAATCCCGCAAAGGCCGGTAACCCAGCAGCTGACGGTAAATGGCCAGCGCATCCTCATACTTCCCCACCCGGAACGAAGCCGTTGCAATATTGATCTGCAGACTCACCGCCGCCGCCGTATCATACGTCTTCCCACCCCGCACCAACTCGAGGGCATGATCAAAATAATTCCGGCCCTGCCGGAAATTCCCGTTGTCGCAGTACAATGCGCCAAGAGTATTGTATAGGCGGACGCTGTTATCCCGGTCATTGAATCGACCCGCCAGCGACTCCGCCCGCAGCAGGAAATAGCTCGCCGAGTCAAACCGGTCCAGGTTGTAGTAGACGGTCCCCACATATACCTGCGTTACAAAAACAAGGGAATCGTCCGCCGGCCGGTACCCCAGCAACCGGCAATAGGCCGTCCGCGCCCGGGCATAATCACCCCCCGCATCCAACAGGATCCCCTTCTTCAGCAAGGCCGCCGTGAGCAAAGTGTCCCCACGAACCCCCTCCCTCTCCAGCTCGTCGACCACCGCCGTAAACCCCGCTAGCGCCAGACTATCCGTGACCCGGGTCGACCGGTCCAAATGAAAAAGGCTGTCCGCACGCCGGTAGCGCGCAAGCAGCCGGTCCCCCACGGGTCCGCCAGGACCCGCCCAAACGCCCCCCACCGTCAACAACCCAAACAACAAAAAAGAAACCCTTCGCATGTATCCACAAAGAAAGGCGAAGGATCGCAATCCTTCGCCTTGTCAGTGAAAAATATCTTCAAACTCTTAGTTGAACCGCGTCATGATCACCAGCGGCGGCCGCGGACTCGCCGTCGTCGAGATCACATGCCCCGCCAGCACATTGTCCAGCGCATTCACGATCCCACCCAGCAGAGCCCCGCTGATCAGCGATTTCTTATTGTAATACTGCAGCTGTACCTGGATATTCTGCAAGGCGTTATTGCTGCCGTAATTGATCTTATAGTAGATGGTGGTGGTCACCGTTGCTCCGTCCACCGGGATCAACCCAAAGGCCCCGCCAAGACCCAGTAACGTCCCGTTCAGCGTTTTTTGCAGATCGATCACCCCCGTGTTCTTATCGACGATCACCTTCTGGGCCGCCGCCGATCCGGTCACGTCGAAGGTACAGCCTCCATTGGCGCACACCGAAGGCAGGTACGGGTTGGCCTCGAAATAAGGCGCTGCCGTCGTCGCCCCGTTCTCGAACACATACACGCTGTCAAAATAGGCTGCCCCACCGATGATCAGCTGCTGAAGACAGGTGTCCGTCGTCCCGGCCTTCACGAAACCGAGGATATATCGCATACCCGTTTGGCTCTGCGTAATATTGATGGCGCCCGAATTCTGGTCCAGTACCATCCCCACCGGCCAGGCAAAGTATTTACCAGGGCCCGGATCATTCACCGGGTGGACGATATAATCGCCGCCGGAAGGCTGCTGGTAGATCAGCGTGTCCCCATAGATGGGCAGCGCCGGACACGTGGGCGCGGCAGCCGCGGCCGGAACACTTGGCGTGCTCGGATTTCCCGGAGTGCTCGGATTGCTCGGAGCGCTCGGGTTATTGCCATTAAGACTGTCAACCGTATGTTGGGGGAATGGCGGCGTTGGAATGACTGTCGTATCCGACTTCGCGGCCGGCGTGGTCGTGTCCGCCGGCTTCGGCGTCGCGGAGTCATGCTTGTGCGCCGCAGAATCATATCTGGGCGGACCGTTCCGCGCCCCAAGAAGGGACCGCAGATTCGGATCTTCCGGCGCAGCCTTCTGACAGGCATAGACTGCGACGACAAGGACGATAGCAATCAACGGAATGGTCTTCATAAGTAGGTTCTTTTAAAATAGGGGTTTACGCTTAACAAAATACGAATAATTCTCGGTTTGTCTAAGTATTGGTAACCACCGGTTGCCTATTCGTAACCGCCAGGGATCAACGAATTATAATTTATTAACAATCAATCAATTATATTCGCTGAAATTCTACGCGGCATTCTTGTAAGATACGCCATCGCCCCATTAAACACAAACAGGTAGGCCGGAAATAACACATAGAGCCAATCGTGCCCCACACAGATGATCAATGCAAGGGTCGACGACACAATGCCCAACACCCACGCCAGGCTTCGCTCCGACATCGGGTCCCGCCAGGCCTTTACCACCGTCGGCACCGCAAGAACGCCGTCGGCGCAAATGGCAAACACCGTCGTGATCCACGGATTGCCCGACAAAAGATAAATGCACACACACAACGCACCCCAAACCACGTATTGCCAGTCCTTTCGCTCCAGCGAATAGTTCCGCGTCGCCAGCGCCGTCATCCCGATCGCCAGACAACCCACCGTCGAAAAAAGCACGCTCGTCATGCTCCACTGCCAGCCCTTGCCGACCACCTGCGACACCACGCTCGTCCCCATCAGGAAAGCCCAGCCCGTCCACGAGAGCACACTCGGCCGCACCTTCTTCATGATCGTATTGATCAGGTAGATCACCTGCGCACTGCCGATAATAATGCCCGCCAATAGACCTAAGATTTTCTCCATGCCGGCAAGATACGCTTAAAAGACAACTACCGCGGCCCACGCGCAACCATGATCAGTAGCACAATAAATCCAATGAGAAACACACACACCAAAAAAGTGACGAGGTAGATGACCACCGCAGCCGGGGTACCACGCTTCCTCACACGTCTGTACACCGCGCTGGCAACGAGGTAAGCCGCCAACACAACAAGCCCGACACCGGCAAGGAAAATAAGATAGTCCATCTTGGCAGGTACTGGAGAGGCACCCAACCAAAATTAAAAAAATAGAAAAAAATCACCAAATCTTACCCCTTGGTAATCAACCCAACCGTATTTCCGCCCGGATCGCGGAACCAGGCAAACTTCTTCCCGTCAGGCAACGGCACCGGACCGATCACCTTCTTGCCACCGGCCCCTTCTACCTGCGCCAGCTTCTCGTTAATGTCCTCCACCTCAATATAAAATAACACATATTGATGGGGTTCATGCCCCAGGGCCGTGATATGCCCGGTCGCTCCCTTCCCGGAGTTCGTGTTCAGCAACGACGCCATCGGCATCGTCGTAGCCGCCCAATTGAAAATGCCCGTATAAAAGGCAGTCGTACCTTCCAGATCTTTGCACCCGATCTCAAAATGAACCACCGGGCAACCCGTTACTGCTGTCATAAATAAATTTTACACCAATTTACACGTCATCGCCGGAAATAAATTGTAAAAATGTTTCCCGGTTCAAAGACAAAAAATTCCGGTACCCATCTCCTCACCGCTCATAAAGATGATGTAGTCCACGAATTCAGCCAGCACGCCCCGCACTTGATAAGGTTGAAAGACCATATTCCAAGATACTCACAAAATTCGTAGTATCGATCCTCCGCTTGAATCGATATATTTACAAGGACCAAAACGACAAGCATGTTTAGGATCGGTCTCACGGGCAGCCTCATCGCCATCGCATCGGCCCTCTTCGCCCAGTCCCCCGGACAGGGCACGGAAGCCAGCCCCTACGTCCTCGAACCCACGCCCGCCACGGTGGCCTGGGGTCACTACTGGTCGGAATACCCGCCGGCATTAAAGATCAAATCCGGGGATTTCGTAAAAGTGCATACCCTCATCACTTCCAATCCCGAACGCCTCGAAGCCGCCGGCGTCCCCGCCGATCAGGTGGAGAAACAGCTGCGCGATGTCCAGTCGGTGAAGGACAAAGGTCCCGGCGGCCATGTTCTTACCGGTCCGATCTATATCGACGGCGCCGACTCCGGCGACGTCCTCGAGGTCCGGCTCCAATCCATCGACCTCGCCATCGCCTATGGTTACAACGCCATCGGCAGCGCCGGCTTCCTCTCCGACGAGATCTTTGCCCGCAACATGCGCATCATACCCCTCGATGCAAAAAAGAATGTCGCCCACTGGGCCGACGGTATAGAGATCCCCCTGCATCCCTTCTTCGGTAGCCTCGGAGTAGCCCCGCCAAAAGAAGCGGGTCGCTGGAACAGCGCACCACCATGGATCCATGGCGGCAACCTCGATAACAAAGAACTGGTCGCCGGCACATCGGTCTATTACCCCGTCTTCGTAAAGGGCGCCCTCTTCGAGATCGGCGACGGCCACGCCGCCCAGGGCAATGGCGAAGTGGACATCACCGCCATCGAGACGTCCCTGGTAGGCAGGCTACAGTTCATCGTCCACAAAGGGAGATCGCTTCGCTGGCCCCGCGCCGAGACCGCTACGCACATCATCGCGATGGGCTGCGACCGCGACCTCAATGCCGCAACGCATATCGCCGTCCGTGAAATGATCGCCTACTTAATGCAGGAAAAACACATGAGCCAGGCCGACGCCTACATGCTCTGCAGCGTCGCCGCCGACGTCGACATCACCGAGCTGGTCGACGGGAACGTCGGCGTCCATGTCATGCTGCCTAAAAACATATTCAAGCACTAATAATTAAACAGCTCTTTCATTCTCGCCATAAACACCTCCTTCTTCCGCCGCGATACCTCGATCACCATATCATTCGTCAGGATCACGCTTCCCCCTTCGCCACGCACGTATTCTTTGATATGGTGCAGGTTTACTAAAAAGGATTTGTGTATCCTGCAGAACCCGCTCCGCTCCAGCAGCATCTCGTACTCGATGATCGATCTCGAAGCCGTCAGCACCGTGCCGTTCAACAAATGAAAGATGGTGTAGCTACTATCGCTCTCACAATAAACGACATCCGCAAGATGGATCACCCGGAACCCCTTCATATCGGGGATACAAAGCTTCATCTCCGCCGGCGTCTGCACCTTATGAAGATTGTACAAAAAGGTCTCCACCTGCTGCGCCGACGCCTTCCCTGCGATGCGCTGCCCCGCCCGCTTCACGGCCTCGACCATCAAATCCTCCTCCACGGGCTTTAACAGGTAGTCCACCGCGCTGTATTTGAAGGCCTGGATAGTATATTCATTGTGTGCCGTCACAAAGATCACCTCGAAGGGCACCGGGCTCAGCTCGTTGAGCAGGTCGAACCCGTTCTTCTCGGGCATGGCGATATCCAGGAATACCAGCTCCGGTTCGAGATCGGCGATCCGGTCCAGCGCACTCCGGGCGTCCGCACACTCGGCAAGGATCTTCACCTCGGGACAGTTCAGCTCCAACAGCTTCCGCAGACTGCTCAGTCCCCTGGGCTCATCGTCGACGATAATGGTCTTGATCATGGAATAAATTTATACCATCAGCAGCTCCTCCTCCTGTGCTGCCAGGGTCAGCGTGATCAATGTACCGCTCCCTGTCCGGCCCGGGATATCGGTCTTGTCTTTTATGGTGAGCGAACAGCTCATCCGGTATTTCTCGTTCAGCACCGCGATCCGTTGCCGGATATTGGCGATCCCCATGCTCCGGTGCACCGATTGGGTCTGATCCTTGTTTTGCAACGACTGCCGGATGCCGATCCCGTTGTCCTCGATCTCGCAGACCAGCCGGCCGTCATCGAGATAGAACAGGATCTGCAGTTGCTTGTCCTCCTCTTTTGGATGCAGGCCATGCCAGATGGCGTTCTCCACTAGCGGCTGGATCAGCATGGGAGCCAGCCTGATCTCATCGATATCCAAACCCTCGTCCGCCGCAACGACGATCTTGTAGGTAAAGTCTGAGAACCGCAATTGCTCCATCTCCAGGTAGCTCTCAAGATATTCATTATTCTGCCGCAAAGTGATAAACGTCTGTCGCGAATGTTCCAGGTTCAACCGGATCAACCGCGCAAACCGGCTGAGATAGCGGCTCGCATTCCGGTTGTCCTCGTGAAGGATCATCTCCCGGATACTATTCAGTGCGTTGAAGATAAAATGCGGGTTCATCTGCGCATGCAGCGCTTTCATTTCGTATTCCGCCATCTGCTTGTCGAGGCTCAGCTTCTCGCGGATCCGGCCCACCCGGAATCGGTAGATCATCAGTACCATCCCCAGCACCAACAGGCCCACGATCGTCAGGAACCACCAGTTCTTCCAAAAAGGCGGATGAACCACGATCAGCAGGCTCTTCATCTGCTCAGGCCACCGGTTATTGGCAGAGAACAGCTTCAGGGAGACATGATATTCCCCCGGCTCGAGGTTGTTGAAATTGATGCTCCGCTGCCAGTTGAGCAGCCGCCAGCCGGTATCCGTCCCGGGTGTGATCCGGTAGGCAAACCGGTTCCCCTCGGGGTTCGTAAAATTGACGGCATTGAAATTTATCTGCAAATTATTATCCGAACTACCCAGCTCGATCCGTTCCGTATTGTCCAGGCAGACGCCCGACCCCGTGCTGATGCCATCCAGGAACAGGGCCGGAGTCTTCTGCGGCGCCAGCGAAAGGTCCGGCTGGAAACTGATCAGGTGGCGCTTGCTCCCGAAATAGAAGATATTCGCCTGCTCGTCATAATAGAAGCCCTTTGCCGTGGAAGTGATCGCTACCGTCGGCAGCCCATCGGTATAGGGGAAGGATTTGCTTTCGCCGTTCCGGATGTTGAACCCCGTGATCCCGTTCTCCATCCCCAGCCAGATCTTCCCATGGATGATGCAGCTGCTGTTCAGCACGTCTCCGTCCGTCAGGTAGTTCTCCTCCTTACGCATCTCTGTGGTAAGAGCGGTGCAGTTGAATTGCAGGATGCCGTTGTTGAACGAATACAGCCAGAGATTGTTCTTCTCGTCGCAGTCGATGATCAGGGCATAGTTGGGCAGCTTGCGGGCCAGCGATGGGTAGGGGATCAGCGTGTCGATGGCTTGCTTCCGGCCGTTCCACCGGCAAAGCCCGTCGCCGCCAAGCCACATATTCCCGTTCCGGTCCTCCGCCATGCTGAAGCAGTAGGTGATCTTCATCTGGGGCCACTGCCGCTCCGATATCTCCGTGAACTGCCGCCGGCTGGGGTCGTAACGGATGATGCTGTTCAGCCGGCCAAAAGAGACCCAGATACTTTTATTCCGGTCGACCCACGAGGCGAGTATATTATAATCCGCGATCCACGCCAGCTCGGGTGGTGTCGCCACCCTCCCGCTGTTGAACCGCTTCCGGTCCATCCAATACAATCCCATTCTCGTCCCGACCCAGACCGTGTCGGCGTTATAGGGGATGAACAGGCTGATATCATTGCTGATCGCCTCCTTGTCCCCAAATAAGACCCGGTGTTTCAGCTGCCTGGTATGTTTATCCAGCACCAGCACCCCACCCTTGTTCCTCAGTCCAACGTACAGGTTTACGGAGTCCGACCAGATCGACCGGATATTGCAGTTCCGCAGCTCCGGCTGATCGGAGGAAAGATCGTAGGCGGTAAAGAACGGGCTGGACAGGTTCTCCTTATAAAGACCTTCATTGGTTCCCACCCAGAGCCGGCCTTCCCGGTCCTTGAACACGGTCGTGCATTGTTTCCCTTCCAGGTATTTGCCGTAAATGCTCAGGGTATGGTCGGCCGCATGGTATTGCAGGACATAGACCCCACTGGCCTTGCAGGTTATAGCCACCGTACTATCAGACAGCAGGATGATCTTGCTGTCCACCTCGTCGATCTCCCGGGAACCGTCAAAAGGCAGGGGCATCTCCCAGGACTTCCCGCTCGTCAGCTCGTAAACATTCAGGGTATTCTTCTCCATGTTATGGATCAGCAGCTCGTTCCTCCGGCCCGAATAACAGAGGCGGTGCTGCTCCCCGCGGTCCAGCAGCGCCTTCTTCAGCTCAGGATGACGATTGATAAAAAAAGTATCGATCCGGTTGCGGTTCACATCATAGTTGGAGAACACCACCGCATTCTCCTGCAGGAAATGGTCGTCACCGTATTCATAGAGGCTTCCGCCAAAGACCAGTTCCTGCCGTCCCGCATCCGCCGCCAGGTAATGGTCATAGCGGTTGATGATCGATCCCGACGAATCGAAGACATAGAGTCCCGTTCGGGTGGAAAGGATATAGTTGCCCCGTTTATCACGGCTCGTTTCGTAGACATTGTTCGCCCAATAGGAAATGGATGGGTCGCAGGGCACCGTCAGCCGGCGGAAGCGGCGTGTGCTGGTGTTAAAGACAAAAGCGCCCGCAACCGTGCTGCCGATCATCTCTTCGCCCTGCATCTTCAACAGCGAGATGCGATTCGCCGGCAGCGACAGATCCGTCGAACCGGTGTAATAGCTAGTGAAGAAGCGGCCGTCGAACCGGTTCAACCCTTTCCGCGTGGCCACCCAGATATAGCCGAGCGAGTCCTGCACGATACCCGAGATATAGTTGTTGGAGAGGCCTTCCGTCCGGGTGTAGTGGGTGAAGCTGCTGTCGGCAAAAGACTGCGCGTTCGTCGAAACGACAGTCAAAAAAACAAACAGGAACAAAAGGGGTTGTCGCATAAAAACCAATGCAGGACTTGATTTGGTCGTTTAAAATTACAACCGAAATTCAACACTTCCGATGCATATTTTTCGCATTCCGTTCACAAAAGAAAGGACGCCGGTCGCTGTTTCACCGCCTCCACTCCTTAGATTGCGTTTTCGCGCATACGACTTTTTCGCGTATTTACATCAGCATTATTCTAAGGGTGATGACCTTTGCGCCGTCAGGTCGGGCGGCGCGCAGAAAATACATCCCCGCTGGCAGGGCGGGCGGTAAGCCGAGCAGATCCACCTGCTCCTTGCCGCCCACCTCTATTTTACGCTGTTGTACCAGTTCTCCCGTTGAGCTGAACAAGCCCACCTCATAAGCCCCCGGCTCAGTCCGCTGCCATCGCAGGCTTACCACAGTCCCCCGCCTCGCCGGGTTCGGATACACCTCCAGTTCCCGCTTCGGTGCAAGCCCCACCGCAGCAAGCGTATCCGCCACCATCTTCCAGCCCGTCCTCACCCGCACACACGCCACAACTCCGCCCGCTATCCCATAAAGTTCCTCCCCCACCATCAACTCCATATTAGGCACCTGAGTTACCGCACCCACCACATCCTGCTTCTTCTCTACCCCATACCCCACCACCCGCACCGTGTCCAGCACCTGCACCCTCACCGTATCCCCCATCACTTTCTCATGCCGTCGCTCGACCCTCAACGGCTTCCCCATGGTCCTCCCCTGCCCCCTCGCCTCCGCAGTCACCAACAGCCCCGCCACTATCCACTGCCACCAATTCCGATTCC